>Ga0210057_1003565_pt1 | contig 21368 bp, 22 predicted proteins | sample CryGeyCG2114_010_2_FD_183968 | JGI IMG/M metagenome (GOLD analysis project Ga0210057, IMG submission 183968) | Groundwater microbial communities from aquifer - Crystal Geyser CG10_big_fil_rev_8/21/14_0.10 (SPAdes) (version 2) | ecosystem: Environmental > Aquatic > Deep subsurface > Groundwater ...
ACTCAAGCCACTGGTTTAGGAATCATATATCTAGCCAACTTAATTGCCCTCATCTCTATTAATCTAGCCGCTATCAACATTTTTCCTTTTCCAGCCTTAGATGGAGGAAGAGTTATCGTTTTGATGATTGAAAAAATTATCAAAAGACCAATTAGTTTAAAAATTCAACAAATTGTTAACGGTGTCGGATTTATATTTTTAATTCTCTTAATGGTTTTAGCAACATTTCAAGATGTTAAAAAATTATTTTAGATATTTTTGCCTTTTACTTTTTATCCATTTTTATGATATTATTCTTTTGTAATAAGTAATGAAACTTTGGCAATGATTTTCCTATCAGGTCTTTGTTATTTAGCAAATGAGGGTCTCTAGATGTAAATAATTAATCAACTTAGAGTTGTAATAAAAATCATTGGGATTTGAAATTACATTTCTAATAATTAGCATGCTTCAATCCAAACTATCAAATTTTATTCGAAAAGAATTTCCAAAAGATGAAGAGGCTTATAACGCCCAGATTTTAATTAGAGCTGGTTTTATTGATAAACTAATGGCTGGCGTTTATTCCTATTTACCTTTAGGTTTAAGGGTTATTAAAAGAATAGAAAAAATTGTTAGGCAGAGAATGGACGAAATCGGTGCTCAAGAACTTTTGATGCCGGTTTTACATCCAAAAGAGAATTGGCAAAAAACTGGACGATGGGAAAAGCTTGATGTTCTTTTTAAGGTTAAAGCTCAAGAGGACAAAGAGTATGCCCTTGGGCCAACTCACGAAGAAATTATTGTTCCTCTTTCTCAAAAAACAATTTTTTCTTACAAAGATTTACCTTTTGGCCTTTATCAAATTCAAACTAAATTAAGAAACGAGCCACGAGCTAAATCTGGTATTTTAAGAGGCCGTGAGTTTATTATGAAAGATTTATATTCTTTCCATACCAGCGAAGAAAGTTTAAATGAATATTATCAGATGGTTGAGGGTGCTTATGCTAAAATTTTTAATGATTTTGGCATTGGAGACATCACCGTCAAAACATATTCTTCTGGTGGAAGTTTTTCCAAATATTCGCATGAATTTCAAACCATTTTAGAAAATGGAGAAGACACAATCTATGTTTGTCAAAAATGTAGAGTTGCTGTTAATAGAGAAATTATTGAAGAACAAAAATCTTGTCCTGTTTGTCAGTCAACTAATTTAGAAGAGACAAAAGCTTCTGAGACAGCCAACATTTTTAAGCTTATGACTAAATATTCCGATCCATTTCAACTTTCTTTTAAAGATTCAAATGGAGAAAATAAAAATGTTATTATGGGTTGTTATGGAATGGGCATCTCTCGTATTATGGGAATTTTAGCAGAAATTTTTCATGACGAGAAAGGTCTTATCTGGCCAAAGAGCGTTGCTCCTTTTAATGTCCATTTAATTGTTTTACATAGCAAAGATGAAGAATCTAACAAAGACATCTTAAAATTAGCTCAAAAAGTTTACGACGAATTAAATCAGATGGGAGTAGAAACCCTTTACGATGATAGGGTTGATAAAAGCCCAGGCGAAAAATTTGCCGAAAGTGATTTAATTGGTATTCCAGTTCGTTTAGTTGTTAGTCAAAAAACTAATGGCAAAATAGAGTTTAAATTAAGAAATAGCCAAAATACTGAGATTATTGATTTTTCCGATCTAACCAAGTATGTTAAGAATAAGTAAAATTTGACCGTTAAAATAAGTAGACCTCAAAATATGACATTTATTGACAGATTTAAAACCGATATAGGTATTGATTTAGGAACCGCTAATTCACTTATTTATCTTAAAAATGAAGGTATTATTCACAACCAACCAACTGTTATAGCGATTAATAACAAAACTGGTCAGGTGACTGCCGTTGGCGATGAGGCCAAAAGAATGTTAGGAAGAACCCCTCATTATATTGATGTTGTCAGGCCGTTAATCAACGGTGTTATTTCTGATTTTGTGATGACAGAAGAAATTTTGAAACACTTTCTAAAAAAAATTAGGAAAGATTCTATTTTCAAATATATTAGAGCTGTCGTGGCTATTCCAACAAACTTAACTGAGGTAGAAAGAAAGTCTGTTGAAGATGCTGTTATTTCTTCTGGGGCATCTAGTGTTTTTCTTTTGGAAGAACCGATTGCTGCTGCTCTTGGAGCCAATCTACCTATGTTAGAACCAATTGCTAGTATGGTTGTTGACATTGGTGGAGGAACTTCAGAAATGGCCATTATCTCTATGGGTGGAGTTGTTGTTTCTAGAAGTTTAAAAGTAGCCGGCGATAGATTAAACGATGACATTATTAAATTTATTCGAGAAGATTTTCATTTAGCTATAGGTGAAGCCACTGCCGAAAGAATTAAAATAGAAATTGGATCGGCTTTACCTATGGACGAACGTCTTGAGATGAATGTTGGAGGAAGAGATATTGGTACAGGTTTACCTAGAGAAATTCTTATCAAAAGTCCTCAAATTAGAATGGCAATTCTTTCTTCTCTAAAACAGATTGTTGAAGCCATAAGAGACACCATAGAAAAAACCCCTCCCGAACTTTCTGGAGATATTCTTAGATATGGACTTTATATGTCTGGTGGTGGAAGTTTATTAAGGGGACTACCAGAATTAGTTGAGAAAGAATTATCTGTCAAAACTGTTGTTGTTGATGATCCTCTTACTTGTGTTGTTAGGGGAACTGGCATTGCTGTTGAAAATATAGACAAACACAAAGACATATTTTCGTCTCTCATCAAACCAATTAGTGTTGAATAACTGTTAAAAAATATGAAAAAATGGCTCTATATTATTGCTTTAATTATTCTTTTGTTTCTTATATTTGCAACAGATTTTTATTTCAAAAAACCTTATTTAAATAATTTTAAATATATATTTTCTCTTTCCTCTATTGTCCAGGAAAATAAAGATCTCAAGCTTCAAATAGAAGATCTAAAAAATGAAGCCGACGCTAATCAAAATAATTATTCTTTAAAAGCATCTAGCAATTCTATTATTGCTAAAATATTTTCTGTCTATCCTTTCAATCAGAAAAACAGAATTTATGCCAATGTTGGGTCAAATGATGGAACTTTTTTAGGTCAGGCAGTAACTGTTTCAAAGACTATTTTTCTTGGACAAGTTTCTAATGTAAAAAAAGATCAAAGTGAAATTGTCACTAGTTATGATCCCAAATTTACTCTACCTGTCAAAATTGGAAAAGAAGAAATTCAAGGTTTATTACAAGGTGGCGTTAATCCCAGAATTACTCTCATTGATAAAACAAAAAATATTTCTTCGAGTGATAAAATAATCGCCTCATCTAAAGACATTCCTTTTGGTTTATTCGTTGGGACAATTTCAAAGGTTTATGAAGACGAAACAAAATCATTTTTAGAGGCAGACATTGTCCTACCTTATCAAATTAGTGAGATCAAAAACATATATTTTATAAAATCAAATAAATAAATTTATTATGGAGAGAGCAAGTATCAAATCAGCTAGATTAATAACTTTTATTCTTTTTTTTATTTATATTGTTTTGACTTGGTTTAATTTTCTCTCGCCCATACATTTTGTTAAACCAAATTTTGTTTTAGTTTTTATCTCCGTTTTGGGATTTTTTGCAAGTGATTTTCTTATTTTTTCTATCTATTCTTTATTATCTATATTTATAGTAAAGTATTCTTCTTTCTTTAATTGGGAGTATTTCATTCTTTGTGTCATTGCTTTTCTTTCTTTTTTTATTTCAAAAAACTTTCTTTATAAAAAAAACCATCTAACAATTGGCTTGATTATTACCCTTTTTCAGTTATTATTTTATCTTTTAGTTGGACAGGTTAGTTTAATCTTTTCGCTAATCTTTATTATGGAGCTTGTTTTTAACATTTTATTGGGAGAATTATTATTTTTTCTAGGATTATGGCTAAAAAAAATCTTTTATTAGAAGAATCAATATTTATCGGTTTAGACGATGAATATAATATGATAGATAAGCCTCTCTCTTCGGGAGTTTTCAAAATTATTGGATTGGTTATTTTTTTTATATTTTTATTTATTTTTTTTCGTGTTGCTTACTTTCAAGTTTTACTTTCCACACAATACAAAGATAGGGCTTCAATTAACGCAGGTCAGCACATCGTTTTGAAGGGCCCCAGAGGTATTATTTATGATAGATACCAAGAGCCACTTTTAAAAAATAAACCCACTTTTGAAGTTAATGTTAATCTTTCGCAGATTCTCAAAGATAGATCAAAAATTAAAGAAACATTAGAAAGTGTTAATAAAATTATTCCACTTGATGTTGCAAAAATTGAATCTGAAATTATTAGTTCAGATTTAGAGCATCAAGCTTATTATCCCATTGCTAGAAATGTTCCCCTTGATCAGATTATTGAATTAAAAAAAATTGATTCACCGGCTATAGCTATAGAAAATAACTTTTCTAGAGAATATATTGATGGCCAGACATTTTCTCAAATTCTTGGATATACTAGTTTAGTTAACAAAGATGATCTTAACAAAGATAAAAATCTCAAACTCAATGATGACATAGGCAAGGCTGGTCTAGAGCTCCAATATGATGATTATTTAAGAGGTAAAGATGGTCTGGCTCTTAAATATAAAGATGCCAAAGGAGAAAATATAGACGACAAAACCGTTTCTAATCCGATTACTGGCAATGGACTTTATACAACTATTGATGCTGGTCTTCAGAGGGTTTTTTATGACACGCTCAAGAATCAACTTTCATCTCTAGATCGCACCTCAGGGGCAGGACTTATAATAGATCCTCAAAATGGAGAAGTTCTGGCCTTGGTTAGTTTGCCGAGTTATGATAATAATAATTTAACTTCAGATTTATTTATTGATAAACAAAAGCCATTTTTTAATAGAATTATTTCTGGACTTTATAGTCCTGGTTCAACAATTAAGCCGTTAGTCGCCGTTGCTGCCCTAGAAGAAAAAATTGTTGATCCGCTAAAATCTTTTCTCTCAATAGGATATATAGAACTTCCCAATCCTTACAATCCAGATAAGCCATCTCGTTTTTTGGATTGGAAAGCTAATGGCTGGGTAAATATGTATTCAGCTTTAGCTAAATCTAGCAATATTTATTTTTATTATATCGGTGGTGGTTTTGAAGATCAAAAAGGTTTAGGAATATATAAATTGAAAGAATATTGGCAAAAATTTGGTCTAGATAAAAAAACTGGGATTGATTATCCTAATGAGGCAACTGGAGTTTTGGCAGATCCCGATATAAAAGAAAAAAGAACTGGTCAGATTTGGAGGATTGGAGACACTTACAATGTTTCTATTGGTCAGGGGGACCTTATGATCACACCACTAGAGCTTCTGAGATATATTTCTTCTATTGCTAATGGTGGCAAATTACCTAGACCATATTTTGTTAAAGAAATTAAAGATTCTTTTTCCAATGTTGTTAAAACAACTATGCCGACTATTTATAATTTAGATATTCAAGATCCTCAAAATATAGAAGAGGCTAAACTAGGTATGATAGATGGAGTTAATAAAGATTATGGAACCTCTCATTCTCTTTCCTCTATCCCAATTAAGTTAGCTGGGAAAACAGGTTCGGCTCAGATTCAAAATAATCAAAAAACTAATGCTTTTTTTGTTGGATTTAATATTCCCGACAATAGCGAAAATTCAAACCAACAAACTACTGATAAAAAATTTAACTCTGCTCCTCAGCAAATTGCAGTTTTGGTTTTGATTGAAGATGCTAAAGAGGGAAGTCTAAATGCCGTCCCTGTGGGCAAAAAAGTTTTTGAATGGTATTACGAAAATAGAATTAAAAAATAAATATATTAGTCATATAATTTAAAAAATGTTATTATTTACCTATGAATTCAGAATTTCGATATCATTCTACAACTGGGGAATGGGTTCTAATTTCCCCCAAAAGAGTCGCTCGGCCATCTGATTTTGCTAAAAACAAAATTAAAAGAGTTAAGGTTTCAAAAAAAGAGTGTCATTTTGATGATCCTCAAAAATATAACAATAAAGCTCCTTGGTTTTGGTTTCCAGAGGACAAACCTTTAAATCAGTGGACTATTCAGATTTTGCCAAATCTTTTTCCCGCTGTTTTTGCAGACTCACTTGGGTCAAAATCTCATTTTCACAAAGATGATATGTATTTTGTGGCTGATGGTTTTGGTTATCATGATTTATTAATCACCAAGGATCACAATAAAACTTTCAGCGCTCTTGATTATGATCAAAAAAATCAAGTTTTTTTGGCCTTTCAAAAAAGATATAAACAGCTAGCTTCTTTAAACGGAATTGCTTATGTTTCTATTTTTCAAAATTATGGTCCCACTGCTGGAGCGAGTGTTTTTCATCCCCATTATCAAATTATCGCCATTCCTATTATCCCTAACGCCATTAGTCGATCAGTTGATAGTTCTGCCAAGTATTACAAAAAAAACAAAAGATGTATCCATTGTGATATTATAAAAAAAGAGCAGAAAGATAAAAAAAGAATTATTTACGAAGATAAAAATATAATTGCTTTTTTGCCATTTGCCTCTAAGGAGCCATTTCAAGTTAATATCTTTCCCAAAAAACACACTCCGTTTTTTGAAAATTCTTCAAAAAATATTATTTCAAACATGGCAGTTGTCCTAGGGAAAGTTCTTAATAAAATCAAAAAAGAACTTAATGACCCAGATTATAATTTTTTTATTCACACCGCTCCTGTTTTAGACAAAACTAAAAATTCTCACTATCATTGGCACATAGAAATTATTCCAAGATCAAATGTTTCTGCTGGTTTTGAGCTTGAAACTGGTGTAGAAATTAATCCTATTTTCCCAGAAGAAGGAGCAAAAATATTAAAAATCAATTAGTCGCAACAAAAATTAATTTTAGTTGTCTATCTTTATGATAACCTCTGTCTTAGCTTATTTATCACACATTGTTATTCTAATTATTGAATCTGTTCAATATCTTGGAATATTCTCATTAATGGCCCTAGAAAGCGCCAATATCCCTATTCCTAGTGAAATAATTATGCCCTTTTCGGGATTTTTGGCTCAGAAAAGAGAACTATCTTTTTGGTTGGTTGTTATTGTTGGGACTCTTGGAAATGTTTTTGGCTCAATTATTTCTTACTATCTAGCCGTTTGGATTGTCAGAATTAGAGCGAAGATAAAAATTGTTAGATTTTTTATCTCAGACGATTTTTTAGATAAATCAAAGAAGTGGTTTAATAAATATGGGGCCTGGTCAGTTTTTTTCTCTAGAATTTTACCCATAGTTAGAACATTTATATCATTGCCCGCTGGCCTAGGAAAGATGAACATCTTAAAATTTTCCTCCCTAACATTCGCTGGATCTTTTATTTGGTCAATCTTTTTAACTTATGTCGGTTGGTTTCTAGGACAAAATTGGCAATCTGTGGAAAAATATTTTAGACAATTTGATATACTTATAGTAGTTCTTATTCTCATTTTCGGTTTTTGGTGGGCCAAAAGACATTTTACAAATAAAAAAATTAATTTTTAAATAAATGAAAAAAATTATTTTCAATTGGAAGGAAAATCCCGAAACTCTCAAAGAGGCGAAAAAAATTATTTTGAGCGTTGCTTCGTCTGCAAAAAAATATCATCTGTCTGTTATTACAGCCGTTCCTTTTATTTATCTTTCTCCGTTATTTGAATTTATTAAAGAAAAAGGATTTGATAAATTAATAAAACTTTCTTCTCAAAATGTCTCTCATCAAGACGGTGGATCATACACTGGTGAAGTTTCTTCAAAAATGTTAAAAGACCTTGGGGTAAAGTATTCAATTATTGGACATTCAGAAAGAAGATATATTTTTTTAGAAACCAACAAACAAATATCTCTTAAAATCCAACAGTCAAATCTAAACAAGATAGTCCCGGTTCTTTGTATTGGAGAACCCGAAAAAACCTCTTTAGAAAATGCCTTTAATTTTGTAAAAGAACAAATTAACAAAAATCTATCTGGATATAAATCAAATGATTCTTTGATAGTTGCCTATGAACCAGTTTGGGCAATTGGTGGAAATAAAACTGTTGATGTTGATCTTGCCGTTGAAATGATAAATAAAATAAAAGATTTTCTTTATCAAAAATATAACAAAAGGATAGAAGTTTTATATGGTGGTAGCCTTAACTCAAAAAATATAGATGAATTTATAAAATACCAAGAGATAGATGGTTTTCTAGTCGGATCAGCTAGTTTGATCAAAAAAGAAATTGATTATATAATAAAAAGAGGTAAATAAAATAAAAATTAATAAAAAAATATGGATAAAGATACATCAAAAGAAATGCTTTATAAAACCCTGGCTGGTTTTGTTGGAGTAGCTACCATTGTTTTGATTTATGCTGTTTTTTTGGGTCCAGTCGGTAGGTATACGAATTCTTTAATGTCACCAAGAACAATTAATATTTCTGCCTCAGATAAAGTAAATGTCAAACCCGATACGGCTAGTATCAGTTTTTCCGTCGTTACAGAAAATGTTAATCTTTCTGTTGCGCAGGAGGAAAATAATAAAAAAATGAATGAATCGATTGCAATGCTTAAGCAACAAGGAATAGTTGAAGACGATATTAAAACTACTGAATATAATATCTACCCTGTCTATTCTCAATACGTCACGCCCATGTATAGTGGTATTTCGTCAGAGTTTGTTCCTAAAATCATTAAATATTCAATGACTCAAACAATCAGTGCTAAAGTTAGAGATTTCTCAAAAATCTCTACGATCTTGGATGCTTTGCCAAAAATGGGGATAAATAAAATTGGCAATATCTCTTTCATTGTTGATGATATGGAAAAAGGTTTAGCTCAGGCTCGCGCCAAAGCCTTCCAAAAAGCTCAAGACAAAGCCAAATCAATCTCAGAACAAAATGGCATTAAATTAGGTAGAATTATTAATGTTTCTGATTATCAAGATGGTGGTTATAATCAATACAGGGACGCTGTGGGGGGTTATGGAGGGGATACGATGCTTTCCTCGGTCAAATCCATAGCTCCGGTCATTCAGCCCGGCACACAAGAAATAAGCGTTAATGTTAATATTACTTATGAAATTAAATAAAAGAGCTAGGTGGATAATCGTTATTTTGGTGGCTATTATGATGGTCACTGTTCTTTCTGGTTTATCCTCTGTTTTTCCTACAAATTAAAAATATTCCCCCAATAATGGGGATATTTTTTTGATATTTATCTTTAAATGCCTTAATATTAATCAAGGCGATTATAAAAAAATATTTTATTAATTATGTTAACAAAAAAAGATTATTTTCTCGTTGGTTTTATTGGTTTCTTTTTTGCAATTTTTTCTTTGCCAATTTTAAATAATATTAAACTTGGTTTTTTTGAAATAAATTTACAAAATTCTTTGTTACTGATAATTTTTTTTGTTGTTCTGGCAATTTTGGCTCTTTATTTTGCCTCTCTTATTTCCAAAAAAATTCCAATTGTTTTGCAAGTTGCTAAATTCTCAGCCGTTGGAGCTTTTAATACTTTTTTAGATTGGGGGGTTTTGAATATGCTCATCGCTCTTAGTGGTATTGCTGGTGGTGTTTCTTATTCAATTTTTAAAGCAATTTCATTTTTAGTTTCTAACGGTGGAAGTTATTTTTGGAATAAATATTGGACATTTAAATCTGACGATCAAGCCAATACCAAAGAAGTGTTGAAGTTTTTTGTGGTTAGTGTTGGCGGATTAGTTATTAATGTAGTGATCGCTTCTTTTGTCGTCTCTTATCTAAAACCATTTTTTGGATTTTCTCAAGAACGCTGGGCAAATGTTGGAGCTTTAATAGCTACCTTGGCCTCGCTGGTTTGGAATTTTATAGGATATAAATTTATTGTTTTTGTTGCCAGAAAAAAAAATAGTCAAAACATTTAATTATTATGAAGGTTATTCTTTTTGGGAAATATAATAGAAATCACATAGATTTTCTTAAAAAAAATAAAATCAATATTGTTAAAACAAAGGGTGATTTTGTTATAGTTTTTGGCGGAGATGGATCTTTGATGCAGGCTGAGTTAAAATATCCATTTATTCCGAAGGTAGCGGTCAGACAGTCAAGAGTTTGTAAAAAATGCTTACCATTTCCTTTTGAAGAAATAGTCAATAGATTAATAAATAAAAAATATCAAATAGAAAATTTATACAAATTAGATGCTGTCTATAAAAACAGAATAATTACAGGTATTAATGATGTGGTTATCCATAATTCTGACCCCAGACACGCTCTCAGGTATATTGTTAAAATAAACAAAATAGATTTTTATGGCGAGATAATTGGAGATGGAATTGTTGCTTCAACAATTTTTGGAGCCTCTGGATATTTTAGGTCAATTACCGATAGTGTTTTTTATGTTGGCATAGGCATTGCATTTAATAATAGCACCGAAGCAACTGACCATCTTGTTATCAACGAAAACGATATTATTGATGTTGAAATAAAAAGAGGGCCAGCCCAAATCTATGCTGATAATAATCTTAAGATGTTAACTGTTAAAGAGGGGGATAGATTATCTATAAAAAAATCAGAAGAGATTTTTAGACTTGTTAAGATGATCTAATTATGGCTCCTTTACTTTCACCCTCGGATTTTAATTTTTAATTATCTTATCTTGACTTTTTTTGCTTCTTTTGATAACATCTTTTATATGTTTGCTGTTATTAAAACCGGTGGGAAACAATATGTTGTTTCTCCTGAAGATAAAATAAAAATTGAAAAAATAGAAGGCGAGGCCGGAGAAAAGGTCATTTTTGACGAAGTTTTTTTTACTGCCGAAGGTAACAAGGTTGATGTTGGTACCCCTAAAGTATCTGCCAAAGTAGAGGCCGAAATTATCAGACAAGACAAAGCCAAAACTAAAATTACCTTTAAGTATCATTCTAAGGCTAGAGTTATGAAAACCAAGGGTAATAGACAAAGATTTACAGAGGTAAAAATAATTTCTATAAAATAAATTTTTAAAAACGATCTCCATTCTTGGGGGTTGTTTTTATTTAAAATATATTTTATCTTTAAAATAGTTTCTAAATAGAAATAAGGAGAAAAAACCATGGGAGAAGACCATTGCACTATTTTTTTTGATATTATAATGTATGTTGGTCTTATCATTATTCTTTTTATTTGTGTTTTGTATTACGCAAATAAAGAAAAAATCAAGGCATTATTTTTATTTAATTGTGCAAAATTACCTAGATCTATTAAGTGTTTTTTCTTTAGTTTAATGATTATTTTTTCCCTCTGCGCTTTTGTTGTTCTCCTCTATAAGTTTTTGTATTTTTTCGTTCCGCTCCCTTCTTAAAAAGAGGGGAGTTTTATTCTCTTCTTAAGATTGAGTGTTCTAAAGTTTCTGGATCGGCAAATTCTATTTCTCCGCCCGTTGGAATGCCTCTGCCTATTCTTGATATTTTATTTGCATAATCATTCAGCTCTTTTTTAATCAAAGAAGCAGTTAAATCTCCATATGCATTTGGATTAAGGGCTAAAATAATTTCTTTTGCTTTTTTTTCTGGAAGATTATCTTCGGTGTATTTTTTTAAGGTATTTAATCTAAGTTTTTGCCAGCTCTCAAGAAAACCGCTTTTTATTAGTTGCCCTATAACAAGGTATTGTCCTTTATATTTTCCTGTTTGTTCCACTGTTATTAAATCTGTCTCTTTTTCTACAACCATAAAAATATCCCTAACTCTATTTTTGTCTAAACATATATTACAAAGATTTCCATTGTTTGTGTGTATAAAAAAACATTTTGTGCAGATTTTTACATTTGAAAGTCCATTTAGCGCATTTATAATTACATCAACACTTCCGATCTGTTTTGTGGTAAGCAAAAATGCTAGTCTAGTTGCCTGCCTAGGCCCAATTGATGGTATTTTTGAAAACACCTCTACAAATTTTTTTATTTCTTCAGGAAGCATTTTTATTTCAATTTATTCCAAAGGAGAATTTTCTTGTCCATGAGTGCGACTCACTTCTTTAAAAGTAACATTTTCAGAATTAAAGATAAGATCTACAAAGCCAGTCGGACCATTTCTGTGTTTAGCAATAATTACCTGTGCTCTTGGGTCTTCTTCTAAACTTTGTTCTACTTTATTTTTTTCTGGTCTATAAATAAACATAACCACATCAGCGTCTTGTTCCCACGATCCAGTTTCTCTTAAGTCAGAAAGGCGAGGGATTTTGATATCGCGACTGTCCACAGCGCGGTTAAGTTGAGAAAGAGCCAAAACAGGAATATTTAACTCTCTCCCGAGAGATTTTAGGCCGTGAGATATTTCGGTAAATTGTTGAACAGAATTTTCGTAATTAGAAAGGGGTTGTATTAATTGAACATAATCAATCAAAATAAGACCAAGACCATGTTCTGATTGAAGACGCCTTGAGATTGCTCTTAATTGCATTATATTTGGACTTGGCGTGTCATCAATAAATATCTGCATTTGTGAGAGTCTATCTAAAGCACTCTGAATTTGAGCAAAATCATCTTCCCCAGTTAATTTCCCCGTTCTCAATTTCCAAAGCGGAACACCAGCTTCAGCGCTAATCAAACGATCAACGACCTGATCTTTTGACATTTCCAATGAAAATATTCCAACAGGAACGCCCCCCTTAGAGGCTGCATTTCTAGCAATATCCAGAGCTAGGGTTGTTTTTCCAACAGAAGGTCTTGCTCCTAAAATAATTAAATCAGAATTTTGAAAACCAGAAAGATAATGATCCAATCCTTCAAATCCCGATGTCACACCTCTTAATCTTCCTCCCCCTTGATGAAGTTTTTCTATTCTTTCATAAGCAGATTTTAATTCGTCTTTAATGGCAACATATTTTTTATCTTGTGATTTTTGAGAAACGGAAAAAACTCTTTGTTCTATCTGATCAATCAAATTTTCTACCTTAACTCTGTCATCAAAAACAGATTCGCTAATCTCAGCTGAAACAGATATTAAATCCCGCAAAACCCTTTTTTCTCTAACGGATTTAGCGTAGTGATAGATATTCGCCGAAGAGGGAACAATGCTCATTAAATCAGCCAAGCAAGACGATCCGCCAATTTTTTCTAAATCCCCGTTTGATTTTAAAGCATTTGTTACACTTAAAATATCAATAGGCTCATTTTTATTAAAAAGATCCAACATTGCCTGATATATTTTTTGGTGGGCGCTATTATAAAAATCATTAGGAGATAAAGAATCAGCAATTTTTGTAATTGCTAATTTGTCTATCATGACTGATCCAAGAATTGATTTCTCAGATTCTAAATCTTGTGGTGGAAGTTTGAAATTGGACATTGTATTTTAATCTTTTTTATATACGAAAGATCCGATAGGCGTGTCTTCTATACTGTATCCTAACTGATTTATTTTATTGCGCAAGGTGTCTGACTGGATAAACTGTTTATTACTTTTAGCTAAATCTCTTTTTTTGACCATTGCCTCTATTTTACCCGAAATAAGCCCTTTCTTCGGTATTGCAAATCCCAAAGTTGAAAGCATCTTAATAATTGATTTTTTTATTTTAATTAGTTCCTTGCTTGGCAAAAAATATATTTTCTTTTGGATAAAACTAATCAGCTCAAGAATAACCGCTAAGGCCTTTGGGGTATTAAAGTCATTTTCTAGAGCCTCTATAAAATTATTTTCAAATTCTTTTATTTCTATTGTTTCTTTTTCTACTTTCTTTTTTTTGTTTTTTACAATAAAGTCAATTTTTTCCAAAATATTTTTAATTGAAAAAAAAGTTTTTTCTGATGCTACAGCCGATTCGTCGGTATAGTCAAAGGGAGATCTGATAGAATGAGATAAAATCATTAGTCTGAGGGTATCAGCGCTATATTTTTCCAGAAAATCTTCTATTGTGACAAAATTATCTAATGACTTAGACATTTTTTCTCCATTAATCAACAGAAAACCAGTATGAATCCATATTTTTACAAAAGGTTTTTTGCCAGAAGCGGATTCTTGTTGAGCAATTTCTGATTCATGATGCGGAAATTTAAGATCGGCCCCTCCTCCGTGTATATCATATTGAGAACCAAAATATTTTTCTGTTATGGCGGTATCTTCTATGTGCCATCCGGGTCTGCCTAGTCCCCAAGGGGATTTCCAACCCGGTTCGCCATCTATGATTATCGGTTCTTTTTTTATTTTAGTTTCTTTAGTATTTATTTTTTTCCAAAGAGCAAAGTCTAGTGGATCTTCTTTCCCGTTATCTATATCAATTCTCCAGCCCGATCTTAAACTATCTAAATTCTGTTTAGATAACTTCCCGTAATCCACAAATTTCCTTACCCTAAAATAAACGCCATTTGGAGTTTCATAAGCAAACCCCTTATTTATTAAAGTTGTTGTTTGTTTAATTATTTCCTTTACATGTTCTGAAGCTCTGGCATATTTTGTTACCGAAGTGATATTGAGTCTTTTTTCTATCTTGTGATAATCTTTTTCAAATTTTTTTGAGAGAGCAAAAGGAGAGGTTTTATTTTCTTTAGCTCTTTGAATAATTTTATCATCAACATCTGTAACATTTTGAAGATAAAAAACTTTTTGTCCTGTGGATCTAATGTATTTTATTAAGGCATCAAAAACAAGATATGTCCTAGCATGTCCGATGTGGCTCTTATCATAAACTGTCAGTCCACAAACAAAAACATTTAAGGTTTTTTTGTTTTTTTCTATTTTAACCTGTTTTTCCGAAAGGGTATCAAATATTTTCATAAACTAAATTATAAACCTTTACTCATTTCATCTCAAATTGACATTGTTTAATCTATATGGTATAAAGATATCAGCTCCATAAAAAAGGGAGGGAGTGATGGATATTAAAAATGTTGCGAGATTAATCTGTGGAATTTTTGGTATCGTTGTCCTAACCCCAGTTTTTATTTATAGTGTTTTTTGTTTTTATTGTGCTGTTTTGAGTGATTACAATAAAAAAAAACAAATTAGTTTATTTTTTTCCGCAGGATATTTAACCGTTATGATTTTATTCATATTCATCCTACTTTCTGTTTATCTTGTGCTTAATGCCGTTGGGATTTTCAAATAATAAAAATGGTTCCTTGCTCTTTTCTTAAAGCCCCCAATTGGGGGCTTTATATTTGAAATTTAAAATACTACAGCCATTTTTTCTTTTTAAAGATCCCAACCATAATTAAAATTACCACCACCACAATTGCAGTCATTATCCAAAAATCATAAGGTGATTTGCCTATAATCGGGCGGGAGTTTGTGTCTATTGTGAACAATGCCAAAAAAACCATAATTGGAAAAGTTAGAAAAGCTAAAACAGAAAATGTTTGTACTACCTTTGTCATTTTTATATTTGTTAACTGAGTATTCATGCTTTCAAAGGATTCAATTGTCTGTTTATAATTTTCACACATTTGAATGACCTTAAGAAAGTCTCCCTCTAAGTCAGAAAAATAGATTCTGGATTTATCTCCAAAAAAATCTGGGCCAATTTTTTGTAGCGAGTTAAATATACTTGTTTGTGATTTTGAAATAAGTGAATAGCTCAAAAGATCTCTTTTGACATATGAAATAAACTCCACTAACTCTTGGCTTTGTTGTCTAAATATATTATTTCTTATGTTTTCAATTTTTTCGTCAACATGATGAAGTTGCCTTAAAGCATAGATCAAGGTTGATTCTATGATGTAGTAAATCAAACGAGCTGGATCTCCGCCCAAAATTCTCTCTTTGTAATTTTCGTCTTCTTCTAATTTGTCTTCTATAATTTCTAAGGGTTCTAGATCTTCATAAGAAACAGTTACGACATTATTTTTAGTAATTAAAAAATCTATTTCTCCTCTGCGAGAAACTCTATCATTCAAATCAAAAATTGGCATATGATAAACAATAAACATATAGTTTTCGTATATCTCTACCTTAGATCTACTAGAAACCCCTCTTAATTCTTCTATGATAATAGGGTGGAATTTAAATTCTCTTTCTAGGGCCTCAAGTTCTTTGTCAGATGGATTATTAAGATTGATCCAATTTGTTTTTCCTTTTTTGATTAACATAATTAATTTATTTTTTTATATTCTTATTATACAATTAAATCAAATATTTTGGAATATTCCAACTTATTTTGAGTAGGGGATGTCTTGTTTCTATTTCCTCCTTGTTTTTTTGGTTGATTGGACCTCTCTTATTATTCAAAAAACAGTCAAGTAACTTACGATCGTATACATACTTGACAAACAAAAATTATTGGAGTTATAATGGTCAAGTAACTTACGATCGTATACATACTTGACCAATTAAGATTATTTAACAATAATTAAAACTGGTTATAAATTTTGGGGATTAGACATTCAAATATTAATTATTTTTATTTGTTCAAAAATGAGAGGTGAATTAACTTTCAAAATACTTTCTGCTTTAGAAAAAAGCAAAGATGAAGCTCTTGATCTTTTGAGTGCTTTTTTGGTTGCCGGTATAGCTGGTGGAAATAATCCCAAAAAAATGCAATATTTAGCCAAAACAATTATAGAAGAAAGACAAAAACTTAGGGAAGATAAAGAGCAAGATAGAATGGCGAAACATAGATTTTATAGTATGGTTTCGTATTTAGAAAAAGATGGTCTAGTTAAAAAACAAAAAAAAGAAGAAGGAATTTATATTAACATTACTTCTAAAGGCATAACCCATCTAAGATATATAAAAGAAAGAACAGAGTATGCTTTTCCTCCTCCAAATTATGACGACGATCTAGAAAAAGTAGGCAATGTAACAATTATTACATTTGATGTTCCTGAGATAGAAAGGAAAAAAAGAGATTGGTTAAGATGTGCTTTGCGTAATATGGACTCAGAAATGATCCATAAAAGTGTTTGGATGTGTCAAAATGGTATTCCCGAAGGTTTTCTAGAAGATATTAGGGATCTTAATCTAAGTGATTATATGGAAATATTTCAAATAAATAAAAAAGGGACATTGGCAAGATTTGATATTAAAAAAAGTAAAAAATAAAATTATGGATGAAGAAAAAATAAATCCAATAGATCAAACGGATCAACAACAAGAAGAGACCACCGATCAAACAACTTCAGCCACCCCAGAAGAAGATCTTCAAAAAAAGTGCAATGAATATTTAGATGGCTGGAAGAGGTCAAAAGCCGATCTAATTAATTACAAAAAAGACGAGAACAAGAGATTCGAATCTTTTCTAAAGTTCTCAAATGAGCAAATCATTAGAGATTTGTTAGTTATTTTAGATAGTTTTGATCTGGCTCTTGCTTCTTTAGGCGGAGAATCAAAAATTGAAAAAGGTATATATCTTATTAGGGCTCAATTTGAAGATGTCCTTAAGAAATATGGCCTTGAAAGATTATCTGTCTCTGTCGGTCAAAAATTTGATCCACTTGTTCACGATGCTATTGCTAGTATTGAAGAAGAGGGGGAATCGGGTACCGTTTTTGAAGAAGTGGAAAAAGGATATATGTTAAACGGAAAGCTCATTAGAGCCTCTAGAGTAAAAGTCATTAAATAAAAAAAATAAATAAAATTATGTCAAAAATATTAGGTATTGATCTTGGAACAACTAATTCTGCGATGGCAATCATTGAGGCAGGAGAGCCAAAGATTTTAGAAAATTCAGAGGGAAACAGAACCACTCCTTCTGTTGTTGCTGTGAGTAAAACTAACGAAAGGTTAGTTGGTCTACTCGCTAAAAGACAAGGCGTTGTTAACCCCAAGAACACAGTTTTTTCAATTAAAAGATTAATTGGAAGAAAATTCTCTGATTCAGAAGTCCAAAGTGATATTAAATGGTTTCCATTTGATATGAGGCAATCATCTTCTGGTGGTGTTGAAGTTAAGATGGGAGAAAATTGGTTAAAGCCAGAAGAAATATCTGCTATGGTTTTGTCAAAATTAAAAGCTGATGCTGAGGCTAGAATTGGAGAAAAAATAGAAGAAGCCGTTATTACCGTTCCAGCTTATTTTGATGATGCTCAAAGACAAGCTACAAAAAATGCTGGAGAAATTGCCGGTCTTAAAATTAGAAGAATTATTAATGAGCCAACTGCTGCGGCTCTAGCTTATGGTTTTAACAAACAGAAAAATGAGAAAATTGCTGTTTATGATTTTGGAGGAGGAACCTTTGATGTTTCTGTTCTTGAAATTGGAGATGATGTCGTTGAAGTAAAATCCACTGGTGGAGATACTCACTTGGGTGGAGACGATATTGATAAAATTATAATGGATTATTTAATTGGCGAATATAAAAAAAGTGAAGGAGCTGATCTTTCTAAAGATCCTCTTGCTCTCCAAAGATTAAAAGAAGCCGCCGAAAAAGCTAAACATGAATTATCTTCAGCTGTAGATACAGAAATAAATTTGCCTTATATTACCTCTGATTCTTCTGGACCAAAACATTTTGTTATGAAAATATCTAGGGCCAAATTAGAAGAACTCGTTGGTAAATTGATAGATAGATCTATTGTTCTCGTAAAACAAGTTATCAAAGAAGCGGGCTTAGAAATCAAAGACATTAACGAAATTGTTTTAGTTGGCGGACAAACCAGAATGCCAGCCATTCAAGAAGCTGTTAAAAAACTTTTTGGTAAAGAACCTCATCTAGGCATTAATCCAGACGAAGTTGTAGCCATGGGAGCTTCTGTCCAAGGAGGAATTTTCCAAGGAGACGTCAAAGATGTTTTACTCTTAGATGTTACCCCTTTATCTTTGGGCATAGAAACAATGGGAGGGGTTTTTACTCCGATCATTGAAAAAAATACCACTATTCCAACATCTAAATCTCAAATCTTTTCAACTGCAGCTGATAATCAAACATCTGTTGAAATTCACATTTTACAAGGAGAACGCCCAATGGCTTTTGACAATAAAACCTTAGGTAGATTTATTTTAGATGGTATTCCTCCTTCACCAAGAGGCATTCCTCAAGTAGAAGTTTCTTTGGATATAGATGCTAATGGTATCTTAAATGTCTCTGCTAAAGATAAAGCTTCGGGTAAAGAGCAATCTGTTAAAATAGAAGCCTCTACTCAACTTTCTAAAGATGAAGTAGAAAAACTCAAAAATGAAGCCGCTATTCATGCAGATGAAGATAAAAAGAAAAAAGATTTAATAGAGACAAAAAATATTGCTGAGCAAATGGTTTATACGGCTAAAAAAAATCTTGATGAATGGAAAGAAAAAATATCTACCGATGTTAAAAACTCTATTGAACAAAAAATTGCTTCTCTAGAAGAAGTTCTAAAAACAGATGATGTAGAAAAAATAAAATCTACTTCAAGTGAATTGTCTGCCGAACTTCAAAAAATTGGGCAATCAATGTATAATCAAAAAGGAGAAAGTGATAGTTCTTCTCAACAAGACTCTCAACCTTCACCAGATTCGCAATCTTAAAATAAAAAAAATAATTATGATGGAGCGCATCCCACCCATTAAGCAGGTTTCTTTAAGTGCTTACAATCGTCAGGCATCTATATGGAAAATAATCCTTCTGAGTTTTTTGACTGTATCTTTTGCTCTGTTGTCTGGGTATTTAGGAGAAAAGATTTTATCTAACACTGATTATTTATCTCCTGAGATAATTATTCCTTTTGCTTTGTCTTTTTCTTTCTTTCTTTCTTTCTTTCTAATTTCTGTTTTGTTTATAGAAAAAAGAATTATTTTGATCTTGATGTCTGTTTTTAGTTCTATTTCAATCGTAATACCCTTTTGGCAGATTTTAGATCAAGAACTAATCATTGGTGGAGCGGTTATGATGGCCTTTATGGTTTTGGCTACTATTTTAGGGAGAAGAGAAGTTGACTCGGTTATGGCAATTAGATTTTTTTCAGTTTCTCAAACAGTTCTTTCAAAAGTTATTTTGTCGATTGCGATATTTTTAACTTTAGTAGTTTATTCCGTTTTTTCTGGCAAACCTCTTGAAAAAGAAAATTTATTTCTTTCTGAAAAGTTTTTCGTTAAAACAACAGAAGTTATTTCAAAATCTTTAGGAGGGGTTATCGGTGGATTTGATATGTCTGTCTCGTTAAAAGATCTTGTCGATAAATCTGTTTATTTAGCCATAGATAAAAGCGGAGTCCCCGCTTCACAGATAAAATCAGCTGTCATAGAAGATATGAAAGTAAAATATACTAATGAATATAAAGAAAAAATGGAAGCATTACTTGGGTCTCCTATAGATGTTAATCAAAAAATATCTTTAGCTATTTACGATTCTCTCCTTAACAAATTTAATGGATTGGATGTAGGAGTAAAATCAATTGTGCTTGGCGTAATGTCGTTTGCTATCTTTTTGACCCTTTTGGCCGTTTCTCCTATTATTAGAATTGTCATTGGTTTTCTGTCTTTTTTGATCTATGAATTTCTAATGATGATTAAATTTGGATCGTTAGTTTATGAAAACAAAAGTAAAGAAATTATTATTTTGCCCTAAAATTTGATTTTTTGATTGTAAAAAATAAAATGAGAGATTATTACGAAATACTTGGCGTTCAAAAAAATGCGTCAGGTGAGGAAATAAAAAAAGCCTTTAGAAAATTAGCTCATCAACATCACCCTGATAAACAAGGTGGAGATGAAAAAAAATTTAAAGAAATAAACGAAGCTTATCAAGTCCTTTCTGATAAACAAAAAAGATCTCAATATGATAGATTTGGGCATAGTTTTGATAATCAAGGTGGTTTTTCTTCTCAGGGTTTTGGCGGTGGTCAAAATCCATTTGGAGGATTTGGCCAAGGTGGAGTTGAATTTGATTTTGGGGATCTTGGTGACCTAGGGGATATTTTTGGATCCATTTTTAGAGGAGGTGGTGGTCAAAGATCGGCAAAAAAACAATCTAGGGGAAACGACATACAAGTTGAATTTGGAATTTCATTGAAAGAAGCATTTTTTGGAACATCTAAAGAGGTTGAAATAAGAACCAATATCACCTGTCAAAAATGTAACGGAGCAGGATTTGATAGATCTCTTGGAACAAAAAAATGTAGGGCTTGTGATGGTAATGGAAAAGTCAAAGAACAGGTCAATTCTTTTTTTGGAAGCTTTGTCCAAGTTAAAGATTGTCAGCAATGTTTTGGCACGGGTCAAGAGCCTGTCAAGATTTGTGATGTTTGCCATGGTAATGGACGCGTAGTTGGCAACAGAAAGGTTAAAATAGAAATAAAACCTCCAGTTCACGCTGGTCAGATGATTAAATTTAGTGGAAATGGAGAGGCGGGTATAAAAGATAGCGCCTCTGGAGATTTATATGTTAGGATTGCTTTTTTGAAAGACAAAGTTTTTAACTTATCTGGGGATGATTTAATTATAAAAAAAGATATTAAATTATCAGATGTCTTAAATAAAAAAAATATA
>Ga0210057_1003566_pt1 | contig 21363 bp, 33 predicted proteins | sample CryGeyCG2114_010_2_FD_183968 | JGI IMG/M metagenome (GOLD analysis project Ga0210057, IMG submission 183968) | Groundwater microbial communities from aquifer - Crystal Geyser CG10_big_fil_rev_8/21/14_0.10 (SPAdes) (version 2) | ecosystem: Environmental > Aquatic > Deep subsurface > Groundwater ...
CAAATTTCTGTACTTCAATTTTCTAAACATTTTATATCTATATTTTGTGCACCATTCTAAGTGCAACATTACAGCTCCGACGCCGTGAGTTGTTTTTTGATATTGATTTATTTGCGTTTGCATTTTTTCTTTATAGCATTCGCTAAGCGAATGCAAAAGTTTATTTAGTTTTAGAAAGTTTCAACTAGGTTAGACTTTCAATGGGCTAGAAACTAGCCCATTTTTATAATCAATCGAGAAATAAATAATTTGCTGGAAGAAACTCCCCCCATCTTGAAAGATGGAGATTTCTTCTCAATTAAATATTTTATTCAATGTTCGAATTTTGACTCTTAGCGAACTTCAGAAGCCCATTAAGGTATAGGAAGATTCCTCACAATTTATTTCAACGATGAGGGCAACCTGGCCAACAACAAGGCCGGCGCTTTCCTTCCATAAGTTCTGTAATTGTCCTTTCAATTCGCTGATTTCTCGTCTCTGGTTTCTTTGCATCTTCAATCCAGCAAATCCATTCGTTGCGTGCGAGTGGAGTAATATCTTCCCATTTTCTTAAAGACTTGGGAAACGAATTAAGAATCTTTCGTAAATCTGACGGAATTTTATGCACCACGCCGGAAGCGATTTCGTTTTTGGATTTAGAATTTGATGACTTATTCATGATTAGATCATTCAATTACAATTTATAAAATTATTTATCACAATGAATAAAAGTATTGATTAAAAAAGTAAAAAAATAGAGGGGGTTAATTTTAATGAACAGAAACAAACAACTTGAAAGCAAAATCAAGATTTATATATGGGAATTTCTTTTTCTATTTATGTACATTGACGTTCATGCTCATTTAGATATTTGTGATATTGAAAAATCTGTGAAAGCTTGTAAAGAAAAAAATGTGATGATATTGACAGTTGGAATAAATAAAGAAACAAATAGGAAAGTTTTAGATTTATCAAAGAAATATAAAAATGTTGAATTGTGTCTTGGAATTTATCCTACCGAAACAACAAAGCTTTCTGAAAGAGAATTTAATGAAGAACTTAAGTTTATAGAAAAAAACAAGGACAAAATAATTGGTATCGCTGAAATCGGTCTGGATCTGCATGAACCCAATACAAATAATCCAGAAAATTTTGAAATTCAAAAAAAACGATTTATATCTCAAGTTAAACTTGCTATTAAACTTGATAAACCAATAGTTGTTCACAGTAGGAAAGCTGAAAAAGAGACGATTGAAATTTTAAAAGATTTGAAGATAAAAAAAGTTATAATGCATTGTTTTTCAGGAAATTTTAAACTTGTTAAGGAAATAATAGAATCGGGGTGGTTTTTTTCTATTCCAGCAAATGTTAAATTTAGCGAGCATTTTCAAAAAGTCATAGAAGTTACTCCAATAGAACAATTGTTTTGCGAAACTGATTCGCCATTTTTACATCCAGACAAAAACAGGCGACCCGGAGTAAAGAATTCTCCTGAAAATGTAATAGGATCTTATAATAAAATAGCCGAAATAAAAAAAATCTCTTTGAAAGAGACGGAGAAGAAAATTGAAGAAAATTATTTGAGGTTGTTTGGAAAAAATTGAACTCATAATCTTTTTAAAGGATGATAAAGAGTAAATAATAAGCGCTGCTGGTTTATCGGTAGAATATCTCGTTGCCAAGCATATGAAACCAAGGTTTCCTACTGCACTACCTTCCTTAAATTGCGGAAGGGAGATTTCCAATTGCCTCCTGTGAAATCGCGGGGAAATCAAAGAAACGATTGGTTAAGCGAAGACGAGGTGAGCCGGGTTCGACTCCCGGGTGGCGCATTATGGGATTAAAATCCCATTTTTCCAGGATGTTGGAGTAGATATCACAAGATATGATATGATTCGACTCCGAGCAATTTCGCGAAGGAGAAAATTAAAATCAACTGACCCAGCCGCAGCAAGCTGCGGGGTAAAACGATTTAATCTATCCGAGAGAAGATTTAGCAGGAATAGTGATTATTACATTGTTAGTAAGTGGATTGATATTTGCTTTTGCAGGTTATTATATTCAGAATTACTTTGGAAGGAATGATAAGAACAGAACAAATCATAAGTTAAGGTAACCGTTTTGTCAATTTTTTACACTAAATAGTCGGGAGCTCAATTCTAGTATCGCCTATTTTTAACAAAAGATTTATATATTAGAATATTCTAATATGTTAATGAAAGAGATATATAATCTACATGCAGAAATGTGTAAGGTATTTTCTAATCCAATTAGATTAGAGATTTTTAACCTTCTTAGAGACAAAGAGATGTCTGTAACTGAAATAATCAATACATCTAAACTAAGCCAAGCTAATATTTCTCAACATTTGTCAATAATGAAGTCTAAAGGAATTGTTATCTCTAAAAGAGATGGCAAGATGATTTATTATAAATTATCAAATCCAAAGATAATCAAGGCATTTGATATTATTAAAGAAGTTCTAACTGAAAGATTAGAAAAGAATAGAAAAATATTAGTGGGGGTGAAAGCATGAAAGTAAGAGATAGTGGTATGCCTAATGAAGAAATGTGGAGTGAGTTCTTCAAACCAAAAAGAATTCTTAAAACATTAGGAATTGATAACTCAATTAGAAATATAGTCGATTTCGGTTGTGGCTATGGAACATTTACTCTTCCTGTTGCTCAAGTTGTAAAAGGTAAGGTATACGCTCTCGATATTGAACCAGCGATGATTGAAGAAACAAAAAGAAAAGCAGAAGAGGAGAAATTAGGAAATGTTGAAGTTATTCTTAGAGATTTTATATCTAATGGCAGTGGTCTTGAAAATGAGAGTATAGATTATGTTATGTTGTTTAATATTCTACATTTAGATAATCCAGAGGGTCTTTTAAGAGAAGCTTATAGAATTTTAAGAAAGGATGGTAAACTAGGGATTATACATTGGAACTATGATTCAACAACACCTCGTGGACCTCCAATGGAAATTCGCCCAAAACCAGAACAGATTATTGATTGGGCAAAACATTCAGGATTTAACCACCCAAAAAAATCTGATTTAAAACCATATCATTATGGAATTGTAATGGAGAAAACAAAATGAAAAGAATAATATTATTAAGCATATTAGGAATTATTTTATTTAGTTTTTTAGTTGTAGCTCAAGAAGAACATGATTTTACTGAAGCTAAGCAATTAATAGATTCTGGGATAAGTTGTAGTGAATTAACAAATGAGCAACTTGAAGATATTGGAGATTATTATATGGAACAAATGCATCCTGGAGAAGCGCACGAATATATGGATGAAATGATGGGGGGAGAAGGTTCGGAATCATTAAAACAAGTTCATATTAATATTGCTAAAAGAATTTATTGTAATGAAAATGTTAATGGTATGATGAATGGTGGCATGATGGGTTGGGGAATGATGGGAAATTACTATTATCAGAATCCGCAAAATAACAATTCTTATCAAAATACATTTATTGGATTTCAAATTTTCTTTTATATCTTAATTATTCTTATCATCATTATCCTAGTTTTAGTAACACTCCTATTAATAAATAAATTGAAAAAACAAAAGAGGAGGAAACAATAAATATGGAAAACAATAATAATCTAATCATTGGAATTGTAGTTGCCGTAGCTGTGTTCTTACTTTTTGGAATGTTTGGTTTTGGTGGAATGATGGGCGGATACGGTATGATGGGAAACTGGGGATATGGTTTTGGTGGTATGTGGATATTTGGATTTTTATTTATGACTTTGATTTTAGTAGCTCTTGTTTTATTTATACTATGGCTAATTAAACAATTACAAAATGATAATAGAAAAAGATGAAACAAATATTAATACTGGGTGGAGGAATAGGGGGTTTAGTAGTAGCTAACAAACTCCGCAAAAAATTGGGTAAAGAACATAAGATTATGTTAATTGATAAAAATGATAAGCATATTTATGCTCCTTCTTTTTTATGGGTAATGGAAGGAAAAAGAAATGCTGAAAAAATACAAAGACCACTTGAGTTTCTCAAAAGAAAAGGAATTAGTTTTGTTAATGAAAAAGTTGTAAAAATAGAACCTGAAAAAAAGATTGTTAGGACAAATAAAAATAACTTTAATTATGACTATTTGATTATTTCTCTTGGAGCTGAGCTTGTTCCTAAGAATATTAAAGGTCTTTCTAAGGCAGGATATAATCTTTATCAAATTGAAGAAGTAGAAAGATTAAGAGATGATTTAAAAAAATTTCATGGCGGCTTAGTATCTATTGTTATCTCTTCTCTTCCTTTCAAATGCCCTGCTGCTCCTTATGAAGCTGCTTTTCTTCTTGATGAATATTTCTCCAAGAAAAGAATCAGAGGAAAAACAGAAATTAATATTTTTACTCCAGAGACATTACCAATGCCTTCAGCAGGTCCAGAAAACGGCAAGATAATTAAATCAATGTTAGAATCAAGAAATATTAATTTTACTCCAGAATTTCAATTAGTTTCTGTTGATTCAGATAAAAAAGAACTAAAATTTAAAGAAGGGAAAATAGTTAATTATGATATGCTAATTTTTGTCCCTCCTCATCAAGGTCCAAGGGTTATAAAAGATTCTAAATTAGGGAATGAAACTGGTTGGATACCTGTTGATAAAAATACACTTAAAACAAGATATGATAATGTTTTTGCGATTGGCGATGTTGCATCTATAACATTGGATTCAGGAAAGCCTTTGTCTAAAGCAGGAGTTTTTGCTCATCTTGAAGCAGAAGTTGTAGCAGAGAATATTGCTGCAGAGATTAATGGTTTAGCTCCTAATAAAAAATATGACGGACAGGCTTATTGTTTTTTAGAGTTAGGTTATGGCAAATCTGGTTTTGCTGGAGGTAATTTTTATTCAAAACCATCTCCTATGATAAAAATGAGAAGACCTGGAAGATTATGGCACCGGGGAAAAATTTTACTTGAAAAATATTGGTTTTGGAGGTATTTTTAAGGAAAAATGATATCTAAAGAAAAACCAAAGTATATTTTGGGACTGTTAAGAATTAGCATGGGCTTGATACTTTTATGGGCATTTATTGATAAACTATTTGGATTCGGATTTGCTACATTGCCCAATAAATCATGGTTAGCAGGAAGCTCTCCGACATCAGGATTTTTATTAAATGCCGTTCACGGTCCATTTGCTGAATTTTTTAAAAGTCTAGCGGGAAGTGGATGGGTAGACTGGATATTCATGTTAGGATTACTTTTAATTGGATTGTCATTAGTTTTTGGAATTTTTATGAAATTATCTTGCTATTCTGGGACACTAATGTTCTTGCTGATGTGGTTAGCTCTTTTGCCTCCTGAACATAATCCTATTTTTGATGAACACATTATTTACTCTCTTGTTTTAATTTTGCTATCTTCTTTTAAAGCAGGAAAATATCTTGGTTGGGGGAATCAATGGGCTAAAACTAAATTAGTAAGAAGATATCCTTTTTTAGGATGAAACTCGGAATAATAATCAGCACAGATGAGCCTGAAGCAGTTTGGAATATTTATAGATTAGCTAATTTTGCTTTAACGGAAGGAGATAATGTAAAAGTTTTCTTACTAGCTAAAGGTGTTGAATCCGAAGTAGGCAGTGAAAAGTATAATGTCAGAGAACAAATTGACCAATTTACTTCTAAGGGTGGAGAGATATATGCCTGTGGAACTTGTCTGAAATCAAGACAGATGGACGGCAAAGATACCTGCCCGATTTCATCAATGAAAGATTTATATCAAATAGTGAAAGAATCAGATAAGGTTTTGACTTTTGGATAATATTTACTATCCTTGATTTTTTAACAAATCACACAATAAAATAATTGCGATAAACCTTTATACCCTCATTCTATTAACTTTTTATGACAGAAGAAAACAAAACAGAAGAAACATCTGAGAGTACCTCAGAAAGTGAAAAAAAGGAAACAGAAGAAGAAAAGAAAAAGAAGGAAGAGAAAAAGGAAGAACCTTCAGAAGAACAAAAATAAGTTTCCTCATCTACTATTTTAATTTTTTTATTTTTTATTTTGTAAATGTATTCTTATAACTAATTTTTGCATGAGAAACTTGAAATTTTTGAGCAGACCATAAACCTTAAATAGTACATGTGTTGGTAATACATATGCATAGCAAATACATATTAAAACACGCCCAGAAACACGGATTATCTGAAGAGGATATTTATTCTGTATATAAGATCTTTTTCGGCACTCTTTTTTCAGAGTCTAGGTTAAAAATAATTAATTTTTTAAGAAGAAGCAGAAAGAACGTCTCCGAGATAATAAAAGAACTCCACATGGGTCAAGCAAATGTGTCTCACGATTTAGCCAGATTAAAAAAATGTGGGTTTGTTAATTCCGAAATAAGCGGGCAATATAGATATTATAGTTTGAATGAAGAGACTATCAAGCCATTAATGGACCTAATAGATAAACACATGGAGGCATATTGTATACATATTTTTAATGAAACAAATGAAAAAGAAAATGGAAAATAAAAATATTGGATGGTTTCTATTGGCAGTTTCGATTTTAATAATGATATTTACATTTTTTTATAGCAATGCTTTGGATGACGCAGTTAGAACAAGTTGTTTTTTACAACATGGTGATGTGGAATCGTGTGAAATGTTTGATAGTGTAACTAAACAAACATATTTTGCTTTAGCCATTGCAGGAGTATTATTAATTGTTAGTTTATTTTTAATATTTTCAAAACCAGATGAAAAAATAATTGTGAAAAAAATAAAGGAGAAGAAAGTTGAGAAGAAAGTAGATTTATCTTCATTCAGACCAGAAGAAAAACAGGTTTATAATCTTGTTAAAGAAAATAATGCAATATTTCAGGCAGACTTAATAGAAAAAACAGAATTTAGCAAAGCGAGAATGACAAGGATTGTTGATAAACTTGAAGGGGCAGGTTTGGTTGAAAGAAAACGAAGGGGCATGACAAACGTAGTTGTGCTGAAGGAAGATTAATTAAATCAATACTGATATTAAAATAAAAAAGGAGGTAAAATATAAATGGAACATAAATTGAACACAATAAAAGTAGCGAATAGCTTGGCAGTTACGACGGCGGTTGTTTATTTGGTTTGTATCATTGCAGTTTGGATAGCTCCGGGAATTACAACAACAATCGGGAATTATTTACTTCATGGGGTAGATGTAAGCAGACTTGTTGTAGCAAGAACATTTAGCTATTCCTTAATTTCGTTGATAATTGGAACAATTGCCGGGTGGCTTACTGGTGCTTTGTTTGCAGCAGTGTATAATAAAATCAGATAATTTTAAGAACCCGAAACGTTTTTGTAGTCGGAATTGCATTAATAAAAATGAAAAAGAGGTTAATATAACTAAATGGTTATTTTCAATGAATGGCTAATATTTTCTTTAATCCTTCTTGGAATATGGATTATTATTTTTATTTTTCAAAAAAGTATTAGAAAAGAAATGTTTTGGGTAAGTCTTCTTACAATGCCGTTTGGTTTAACTGAACCTTTGTTCGTGCCAGAATATTGGAGTCCTCCTTCTTTGTTTAATCTCGCAGTTAAGACTGGCTTTGATATAGAAAGTTTAATATTTTGTTTTGCTGTTGGGGGAATTGGCACGGTAATTTATGAACTATTTTTTAGAGTGAAACATAAAAAAATGTCTAAAAATGAAACACATAACACTAAACACAAGTATCATCTATTGTCGTTATCTTCTCCAATTATTGTATTCATAATATTATGGTTATTTACAGAATTGAATCCAATTTACTCTGCAAGCATCTCAATGTTTATTGGAGGGTTGTTTGCAATGATGTGCAGACCAGATTTAAAGAAGAAAATAATATTTGGAGGGATTTTATTTTTATTCCTGTATTTTATATTTTTCGTTCTTTTCAATAATATATATCCTTATGCAGTTGAAACTTTCTGGAATTTATCTGCTTTATCTGGGATATTGATTTTGAAGGTTCCGTTAGAAGAATTAATTTTTGCATTTACATTTGGTATGATGTGGTCAAGTGTTTATGAACATATTAAGTGGTATAAATTATCAAAACTACATTGAATCTAAATTGTAACTGATTTCTTATTTAAAATTGCATTGCGGAACTAGTTCCGCAAAAGCGCATATATAATTTGATTTCTTAAAAAAATCATGAAAAACAAAAAAACTAGAAAAGTGAAAGGAGGTCAAAATGCAAATGAACAGAAGAACGCTATTGTGGGGAGTTATAGCAATACTCTTCATCGTTACTCTATTCGTTGTTTTTAAAGCAGGAGCTGGAGGGGTAGCTGTAAGTTCAACAGGACAGGCAGTTAGTGCTGCAGCAAGTTCTGCTTCTAATGCAATGGTCGGAGGCTGTTAAAATGGATTGTTGTAAATCAAATAAGATGGAATCAAAAACACAAGATGATGAAGAAAGTAAAAAGCCAAACTATGAGTTAATAGTTCAGATAGGATTAATAGCAATATTAGCTATTGTTCTTGTCTTTAATGTTGGCAATCTATCCAACCCTACAGGAAAAGTAATTTCTACAGGTATTGGAACTGTTTCAGCTTCAGAGATAATTCCAAAAGGAACTCCAAATGTTTATGGAGATGAACTGGGAGTTAAGTTTGATGATGTATCTGTTAGTAATCCAAGGTTAGCTGATCAGACGATTCAAAAATTGGCTGCTTACGAAGATAAACAATTAACTCAAGAGCAAATGCAAAGGTACATCAAAATTGGAAGTTCGATTTCCTGTGAATATTGCTGCGGAGCGCAGTCTATAATATTTAGTAATGGAGAAAGAGCTTGCGGATGTGCACACAGCTATGCTATGAGAGGACTTGCGAAGTATTTACTTATCAACCATCCAGATATGACTGATGAAGAAATACTTAATGAGATGGGAAAATGGAAAGTTCTTTTCTTTCCAGGAATACATGAACAAAAAGCTCAGATATTGGAATCTCAAGGAATAGACTCTACAAACTACATTAACTTAGCAAGCAACTTGTATAGGGGAGCTGAAAAAGGACAAGCAACTGGCGGCGGCTCAATGGTCGGCGGTTGTTAATAAAACTTATTTTATTTTTTATTTTTTTAAATTTATAAAAATTGAGAGAGAAGGATACAATGAAAAACAAAGAAGAAAAGAAAAAACCAGAGAGAAAAATGAGAAAAGCGTTCATGCTTACATTAGCTGTAGCAATCGCATTTATTGAAGTGTTACCAGCAGTTATGGCTCATTGCCCTTTATGTACTGGGGCAACAATAGTGGGGGTTGGTATAACTAGATCTTTTGGACTTGATGATAGTATAGTCGGAGTTTTTGTTGGCGGTATGATAATCTCGACAGCATTATGGTTTAACAACGTTCTGGAAAAAAGAAATATTGGGACAAAAGGAAATGAAAAGTTGAGATTGCTTAGTCTTATAATTTTGACAAGTATTTTGACCTTAGTCACTTTCTATTATGCAGGGTTATTTGGAAGAGGAAACGAGTTTAGAATATTTGGGATTGAAAGCATCTTAGTAGGGAGTTTCTCTGGAGGAATCTTAAGTCTAGGAGCGTTTTATTACAGTAATTATCTAAAAAATAAAAATGGGGGGAAAGTGCTGTTTAATTATCAGACAATGATAATCAGTTTAATTGCTTTGATAGTTAACGCAGGATTGTTTGCATTTTTATTATAATGAAAGTTGAAAATTTTGTAAAAACAGTTCAGAATGTAAAAGATAAGAACAAGCTTGACTTAAGCGCTTGGGAAGACTTAAGTATTGGCTTAATGAATTTAGTTAGTTTAGAAGAGCATGCATTCTTTAGTTATATTAAAACACAGGATGAAAAGTTCCTTTCAATTTTAGAGAGTGTAAGGGAGATGAGAAAAAATTTGTTGAAGCTTATTGTTAAAGATGATGATGGCAGTGAAAAATGGTGTATGAGTAAACATTTTCTTGCTTCGTCAATGAGAATGTTTGAAGTGGGAAATAGAATGTTACATGAAGGCAAAAAAGAAGAAGCTGATAAATTCTACAAAGATTCTGCTGAATTATACGCAATGTTTTGGAAATTAAATATTGGCACTATTGAAGGTAAGAAAGATATGAAAGTTGAAATAAAAAATGAAGATAAAAAAGGTATCTTCAGTTCAATCAAGAAACTTTTGGAGTGTTGCAAAGAATGAAATCTCATAATTTTCTTTGGGTGGGAATAATTGCTTTTTCCTTAGTTGGATTTTTCTATTTGTTTAATACAGCCTATGCAAATCCTTCAGAACTTCCAGATTATGCTTTTATCAAACCAGAGATAAAAGAAGCATATCAATTTGCTAAAACAAATTATCAGGATTTAGTTGGTTTGCCTTGTGGTTGTGGTTGTGGTACGCCAGAAGGAGCAGAAGCTCATGGAAGCAGAGTTCATGAATTGGGCTTAGCAGATTGTTTTATGCAAGGCAATGTGAACGAAGGTGGAGAATGGGACAGTCACGCTTCATCTTGTGGTCTATGCTATGAAGATGCACTTTATGCTAAAAAACTTTACTCGGAAGGAAACAGCAAGGAAGAAATAAAGTCTAAATTGGAGGAAAAATACGCTGGATTAAAATTTAGTGATGAAACAGTTTACAAAAAATGAAAGACAATAAAAATAAAAAAGATAATAGCAAATTTTATGGAATTCTTGCAGGAGTAGGAATATTATTTTTTTACTTGGCAGTTTTAACAATCTTCCAGAGTTTTGATTTTGCTATATCTGAATTTAGAAGTCTTTGGTTTTGGATACTTCCTTTAGCTGTAGGTTTTGGTATACAAGTCGGATTATATAACTCAATACTCCATACAGCAAGAATTAATGCAGAAATTGCAGCTTCAGGAACTGTATCAGGAGGTTCAATGGTTGCATGTTGTAGTCATTTTGCTTTAAATGTTATTCCAATTTTAGGATTTTCCGGATTGGCAACCTTCCTTATGACCTATCAAAAATGGTTTTTTGGATTAGGGATTTTATCTAATGTGATTGGAATTACAATTCTTATGCGTCATAAGAAAAAAATGAAAGGAGGTGTATATTGACAATGGATTGGAAATCATTTTCGTATGGTGTACTGACCGTCTTTGTTCTCTTGTTAGCCATAACTAGTTTTGGATATGCTCACCTAGGAAAGGTTAGTGCTATTACAGGTAATGTTGTTGGTTCTGGAGATTCTTTGAATAATATTCCAGAACAGTGCAGAGTTCCTGCTGGGCAGGATGTAAGTTCGTGGAAAGAACATTTAGGACATCATGCAGATACGAAAGAGTGTTTGAAATATTTTAATTAATTTTATTGCAAACATCATTCAAAACGAAGTCCATGTCCCATATAAAATATGGAAAGAGAAATGAACTTTATAATAAAGAAAGGAATTGATTGTAGCTGGTGCGTTGGCCTAATGAAGAAGACACTTATGCAGCATTTTGCGATAAAAGAAATAGAAGTAGATGTTCTTAATAAGAAAGCTCATATGGTCTTGCTCAAGAAGATTAAACCAGAGAATCTAATTTTATATCTAAAGAAGAGAGGTTATCATTTGGTTGAGGAGAAATAAATGTTTATATGGCTTTGGTTATTTTAAGATTTAACCAAAACTAAGTCTAATAGCATTTATCAATAGATAATTATTAAATAATATTATGAAAAAGAAAAGATACACGTGGCGAAACTATATTGAATATATGAAAGATAACCCTAAAGGATTATGGTTTAAGATGAGATTATATGGTTGGGGATGGGTGCCTGTGAAATGGCAAGGATGGGTTGTTGTTTTAGGATTTATTGGACTCTTCATATTAAACGGGATTTACTTTGCTTCTAAAGTTTCTCCTAATGGTGAACCAACTACTTTTGATTTAGATTTATTCTTAGGAATGATAATATTATTAGTAATTTTTCTTTTTTGGATTTGTTATAAAAAAGGTGAGAGGCCTAAATGGAGTTGGGGAAGATAATCTCAAAATTACTTACCTAACTTCTTTAATAGCTCTAAACCATACTTAGTTATCTTTATTCTATCATTTGTTATTGTAACAGCATTGACTAATTCCAAATCTTCACAATGGTCACGAACAGTTTGCCAGTTGGTATTGGCTTTTAGTTCTATATCACCATAAGCATGGTCTTTGCTATCACTTAAAACCTTCAAGATAGAGTGTTTAACCTCTTTATGTGTTCTCTTCATCCACAATATTGTAGTACATTGTTGCGTTAGCGGTTGGTAGAAAACAATAAAAGGGCTGTTTTCTTCGGTTTTTCATGCCGTCAAGAATACAGAAATTATTAGAAGGTAGGGATAACAGCATAGACTATGACGAACTGATAAAAAAACATTCGTGGATTGTTGAGAAAAATGTTAATTGTATTCTAAGCCCTGATAGTGATGGCTTGCTTTGTGGTTTATTGATGTCGTACTTTCTTACCTAATGGAAAACCACTTGGGCTGTTAAAAAACGACTAAAAACGAACTTTTGTAATATAGTGCTATTTTTAGAGCAACATATTATAAAAAGAAGAAAATACATTAATGAATAAAGAGGATAAAAATGATTTTCAATAATTTTTCTGATGCAGTGAGTTATCTTGAAGGAGCGGGATATGTATTGATCTTTTTATTAATGTTAATTGAGGGACCAATCGTAACCGTAGCCGCATCTTTTTTAGCGTCACTGGGTTTTTTTAATATTTTTGTAATTTTAATTTTATCTTTTCTTGGAAATTTTATAGGAGATTATTTACATTATCAAATCGGTTATTATGGCGGTGAAAAAGCTGTAGATAAATATTTACCAAAGTCAGGCAAATCTAAGAAGAAAATACTCAATATAAGAAAAAATGTAGATAATCATTTCGGCAAGACAATTCTTTTCATTAAACTAACGCCGATGGCATCTCCAGGATTAATTTTCCTTGGTTATTTGAAAGTTCCTCTAAGAAGGTTTTTGTTATATTCAGCGATAATTTCATTGATTTTTTCAATGTTTTTTGTGGCTATCGGTTATTATTTAGGGTATGCATTTGATAATTGGTTAAAATATTTTAAGATCACAGAATATTTATTTTATTTTATAATAATTGTATTAATTTGTTTTATGGTATATAAAAAATTAAAAAAAGATTGAGATTTATCTATGATTATTTGAAGATAATATTATATACTGTTCTTACGCTATTAAATTATGAAGGAATTAAAAAAAAGATTTGTAATTTTTGGGGCATCAAATGCAAAATATGGAGATTTTTTGATAAATAATTGGTTAAAATCTCTTAAAAAAAATATTGATCTATCTAAAATTGACATAGTTATATTAGATTATGGTTTGACAATAAATCAAAGAAAAAATCTTGAATTAGAAAAGGTAATTATTTTCAAGTGTGAAGAGAATGGTCATATCGCCAACATAAGGTATAGAGATATGCTAAGATATTTGCAAAAAACAAAATATGAACAAGTTATGTCATGTGACAGCGGGGATATTATTATACAAAATGAAATAACCCACCTTTTTACTGAGAATAAATATGATTTTAGAGCAACTGTTGAAGATCTACCTACTTCTCTAACTGAATATATTCTAATGGGTAAAACATTTTCTAGAGAAATGAGTAAGTTGATTGAAGAGACTCTTCGAGGTAAAAAAGTGATAAATGGCGGAGTGATAATTGCTCCAAGAGATAAATTTATTAATCTTTGTGAAACGATGTGTAATTTAATTAGAAAAATGAATCTTTTTGGTCCAGACCAGGTTGTTTTAAATTACTATTTATATCAGAATAAGTTTCATCGATTAGATAAGGGATATAACTATATAATAGGCAGTGTTGATGAAACATTTTATGTCAAGAATGGGATATTTTATGACAAGAATAATAAAATAATTCCTATAGTACATAATGCTGGAAGATATAATTATTTGAGACCAATTAAAAATTTTGGATACGGAAAAAACTTTAACCGTTTAAGTTATTTTTCATACTATCAACTTAGATTTTTTTGCAACTTAACAAAATTGTTCAAGATTCTAAAAAATATCGAGAAATTTATTATTAAATAAAAATATTATTCTTAAAAGTTATATTTATTAAAAACCCACTGTCCCAATTTATAAGTCCCATATGCAATGAAAAATGCGCTTAGAACATCAATAGTATAATGTCTATGCATCAATAAAGATGTTAACCCTAAAAGTATAGATAAAGCAAGAAATACATACTTAATCTTTGAATCATGAAATACTAAAAATCCTATAAAAGGTATTGCTGTATGTCCAGAGAAAAATAAATCATTTTGCATGACAAATATTTCTAACACTCCAGAAAATCCGGGGGGAATAGCATCGACTGGAGTTTTAAGATGGGTTAGAGTAATAAAAATACTTCTGATGATGATAATTAAACTAAAATGCGAAATAGCTAAATGAAATTTTTTGATATCGTAAAATAAGGGAAATAATATCAATATTCCCACGACTAGATAAAATCCATATGAAAAAATTAAATGTAAATCTATTGGACCAAAATTATCTAGAAATAAATCTGTTGATGTTGCCATGCCTTTAGTAGTAGTATAATGCCCAGAGAGAACAGTGACTACAACCGCAATAAATAAAAATAAAAATGACAATAATATCTTATATTTATTTTTAATAAGAGTTTTTCTCCACTCAAGATAATTTCCATTAAATATTTTTCGCATAATTCTATTAAGATCATATCTCTTTAAATGTATTCCTTACCTATTTTTTATCATCAATTTAGAATATTCTTCTTCCCAGATCTTTATAATCTTTTTTTGATCATATTTTTTAGATTCAAATAATGCCATAGTAGAAAATTTAGCTCTAAGTTTATCATCAGTAAGTAATTTAATGATCTTTGAGGCAAATTCTTTTTCACTATCATTTTTATTTTTTATAAGGTATCCATTCACTCCATCTTTGATTATGTCTCTTGTGCCCGTCGCGTCAAGTCCAATACCCGGAAGACCGCATGTCATCGCTTCTATTGTTGTCAAACCAAAAGTTTCTGTAGTAGAGGCGGTAACAAATATGCCACATCCTTTTATATAAGAGAATAGATCCTTATGCTTTACTAATCCTGTAAAAATTACATTGTCTGAAATTTTCAGTTCTACGCATTTTTTCTTTAATTCTTCAAATTGCGGGCCTTCTCCGACGATTAAAAACTTTGCTTTGGGAATATTTTTTAAAACTAGTGAGAAAGTATTTAAGAGATACTCAATATTTTTTTCTCGTGATATTCTTCCAAAGTAAATTATTGATTTATCACCGAGATTTAATTTCTTTATCGTATCATTTGATTTGTGTTTTGAAAATATATCTATATTTATTAGATTTGAAATTGATAGAATTTTCTTATTAAAGTTATGCTTGTCAAGTTCTTCTTTTGTACTTATTGCAGGGCAGGTTATTAAATCGCATCGATTGTAAAATAATTTATTATAACCCCAAGCGAGATCCTCAACAAATCTGTAATCCAAATTAACGTGCTTCAGATATTCTTTGTCCGTAAAGAAAGTATGGAATGTGCCAATGAGAGGAATTTTGTAGATCCTTGAGAATAAAATCGCTTGAAAACCGAGAGGCATTGCAACTTGAAAATGGATTATGTCAGGATTTATTTCTTTAATGAGTTTATGGATCTTATAATTATATGGAGATGTTAATTTGAATCCTGGATAGACTGGAAATGGCAAGGCCCAAACTCTAATCACTTTTATATTTTTGTATGAAAATTCTTTTTCGTTTTTATATCTTGGAGCGATGATGTAAACATCGTGACCATTATCAGCAAGAGACATGGAATAATTTTTTACGAAAGTTGTGATACCATTAACTAAAGGAGTGAATACATCTGAAAAAATTACTATCTTCATAAGATTATTACAAGAAGCGCATTTAAATAAATTTATAAAATGCTCTGGTCTTCTCCAGAGATGAATATAAAAGTTAAGGATGAGCTTTTAGAGATAAAAAAAGGAGTAAGACTTATACTCAAAAGCAAAAAATTTTATCTTGGTTTAGCAGTATTATTAGTTGGAATCTATTTTGAATTATATGCTCAATCTATATTACATAGTTGGGCTTTAAGCGGTAAAAACTTTCCTCAATTTTCAGATGTTATCTTAGATAATATTCCTTACTGGAAAGTTTCGTTTATTTATGACTGGGTGGCCTTTTTAACAATTATAGTTTTTGTTGGATATGTTGTCCATAAAAAACAATACAATAAAGCACCGTATTTTTTGCTTCTGCTTGGTCTATTTGAAATATTGCGTAGTATTTTCATTTTGTTAACGCCTATAGGAAATCCTCCAGGTTTTGAAGGCGCGGATAGTTTTTTTAATGGATTTTCTAGATATGAACTTGGGGTTTATCCTTCAGGTCATACGGGTGGTACTTTCATTTATGTTCTACTATCGAACGGAATTTATAGATATATAACATCAATATTATTATTTTTTATCATTGCAGCTCTGTTTTTAGCTAGAGGACATTATACAATAGATGTATTATCTGGATTGTTATTTTCTTATGCATTATATTCTTTTGCGGAGAAATATCTTAAAGAGAAATTTACTATTTAACACGTTGTTTTTTTAATTATATTATTTTTCATCGGTTCGTAATTTATGTTGGTTAAAATAGCGATGAACATCCCGCCGAAGAAATTGAAAATCATATCATAAATGGTGTCTGTCAAGCTTGGTTGACTGTGTCCGTTAAAAAACATGTCAAAGAAAAATTCAAAAATTTCCCAAAATGATCCGATTGCCATAGTAAATATGACTATGAATAAGGTGATATGTCTTTTGTTTAATTTTAGATTGGATTGATGATTAATTATAATTACTGATGTAAAACCCAAAAGAGCAACAGTAACTGAACCTACAAAATGATGGAAGCTGTCATAAAATGGGCTGAACGCTTCATAATATCCAAAGATTAGGCCGCCTGCATATAAATATAACGAGAGTGCAATCAATAAATTCAGGATCCAGGGCAGGGTAATATTCCATTTCTTACTAATTATTGAGGGAAGGAAGGTAATTATTAATGCAATAATCGCTCCAACAAGATAAAAATATTCTCCGCTAAAAAACGAGATGATGACAGATAATAAGATTAATAATTGCATAAAATAGGCTAAAAAAATTCCAATCTTTTCTCTATTCATGAAGTAGGGTAGAAATTGAATTTAATAATTTTGTTGTGATTTAATATTCCATTTCGCCCGATAAACCAGATCTAGGCATACCACGTGGCATACCTCCAGATCTGTCGGATGAAGCGATAACATCATCGATCCTTAATATCATTGTTGTTACATCAATTGCTGATTGAATAGCTTGAGTTTTTATTTTCAATGGTTCAATAATTCGTGCTTTAATCATATCTTCTATTTTATTTGTGAAAAGATTGATCCCTGCATTTCTATCGCCAGCGTCGTGTTTTGATTTTAGTTCTGTCAATAAATCTATAGGATCTAAGCCAGCGTTTTCAGCTAATGTTGATGGAATATCTTCGAGGGCGAGCGCGAACTCTTCAACAGCAAGGCGTTCTCTTCCTCCAAGTGTTGTGCCTAATTGTCTTAATCTTCTTGCAAGTTCAATTTCTATTGCGCCTCCTCCTGGAACGACCAACCCGTTTCTTAATGATGCTACAACATCACCAAGTCCGTCTTTTATCGCCCGTTCGACTTCATCAATCACATGTTCTGTCCCTCCGTGAATCAAAATTGTTACTGCTTTTGGATTTTTACAACCTCGAACAAAAGTGAATTCGTCGTTTCCATGTTTTATCTCTTCAACTAATTGCGCGAAACCTAAAACTTCCGGCGTTAAATCTTTTACATTTCCTATAATCTTTGCTCCGGTCGCTTTTGAAAGTTTTTCAATATCAGAGCGTGAAACTCGACGAACAGCGTATATTTTTTCTTTTGATAATAGATACTGAGCGAAATCGTCAATTCCTTTTTGACAAAAAATGACATTGGCGCCACTTGATTTTACTTTTGATATCATATCATTAAGCGCTCTTTCTTCTCTATCCAAAAATCCCTGCAATTGTTCTGGAGATGAAATCGAAACTTTTGTTTCTATCTCAGTATTTTTAATTTCGAATGGGGCTTCTATAATCGCAATTTTTGCTTGATTAACTTGACGAGGCATATCAATAGATAATCTTTCTTTGTCAATGACTATACCTTCAACTAGCTCTGTGTCTTCGATTCCGTCGCCTTTTAATTTTTCTATTTTAATATTTGATATGTCTATGTTTTCTCCGTCTTGAATCTGTTTTACTGCTTTAACAATTATACTTGCAAATTTTTCTTTTACACCTTCTGATGCTTTACCTGTCATTGCGGTCATTGCGACGGATCGTAAAATTTCTATAGATTCCTCGTTGTCTGTTGAGATCTTTAAAGCCAAATCTTTTAGAATTTTTTGAGCTTGATCAGCAGCAAGTCGATATCCTTTTACAATCACCGTCGGATGGATTTTTTTGTCTAGAAGTTTTTCTGCGTTTTCAAGAAGTTTGCCGGCAAGCATTACAGACGTTGTTGTTCCGTCACCGACTTCACTTTCCTGCGTTTTTGCGATTTCAACCATCATCTTTGCTGCAGGATGTTCAACTTTCATTTCATCAAGAATTGTGACTCCGTCATTCGTAACAATTATCTCACCCAGAGGAGAGACTAACATCTTATCCATTCCTTTTGGACCGAGAGTTGTTTTTACGATATCAGCTACCATCTTTGCAGCAAGAATATTATTTCGTTGGGCGTCTTTTCCAATCAGCCTTTGTATATCTTCTGGCATTATCACTATTGGTTGTCTGTCTGACATTAAGTTAGATTAAAAAGTGGATTTATAAGAATTACTTAAGTAGAGTATATATCTCAATTACAGAGAAGGTTTTATATATTTGCTAGTATTTGTTATATCGTTACGATGACTTTAAATCAAAAAATAAAGGTTTCTGATGTTATGACAAGAAGTCCAATAATAGCTACTCCTGTGACCTCCCTACTCGACTGCGCAAAACTTATGGTGAAGAAAAAAACGGGAAGTCTTCTTGTTGTTGATAATAACAGACTAGTCGGATTTGTGACGAATGACGATATTCTTTGGGCATTAGTAAGAAAATCAAAAAAAGACCTTTCATCAATAAAAGCAATTGATATTGCAGTTAAAAAAATAGCAACTATAAAACCAGAAGCTCCATTGAGTGAAGCGCTCACTAAAATGAAAAAATTCAAATTTAGAAGACTTCCTGTCATACAAAATGGCAAGCTTGTTGGTATCATAACGATGAGAGATATTTTGAGTTTTACGCCGGAGATCTATCCCGAACTTAATGAAATTGAAATGCTTCGAGAGGAGGAAGAAAAATTAAAAAGATTCAGAGAGGCTAAAACAAGAAAAACAAAATATGAAGGAATTTGTGAAGAATGCGGGAACGGGGATATTCTTTTTGAAGTTGACGGACGAATGATTTGTGAAAGTTGTAGAAGTGGGATGTGAAAGAGATTGAAAATGTCTGTGACATTTTCAAGGAAAGGTTGTAATTTTTCATGAAGTGAATTCATGAAAAATTGAAAATATTAATGAACGGCAAATTAGGAATATTGAAATAGTAGAAAAATTGCTTCGTGGTGAAAAATAGCAAATTTCCTTTGAGTAAATCGAATAGAAATTTGAAGATACAAATTTTTATAAACAATCAAAATATAAAAGATAATGACAGAAGCAATTTCTATTTTAACACCATTAGGGACTCTCGATAAAATAATTTCTTCAATTTTGTTACCTCTTCAAATTGCATTATCATCGAGTCAAAAAGAATATTTTAATGGTCTCAATAGGATAATAAAAGAATCCTACTGGGGAATCCATATGGTTGGATACGATACATCGTATATGGAAAATGAACAGACACAAAAAACATTCGAAGAAAGGATTAGGGAAGGAATGCATTTAGAAGCAATTATCCCGCAAGAAACCTCAACTTATTTAGAGAGTTTAGAAAATTCAGACAGGGTAAACATAATGAGACATCCAAGTCAATTGAGTAGTGGATTCACGATTATTGATGGGATGCATACAATTCTTTGGGATTCGTCTCGAAAGACAGTCAATCCCTTCGAGAGAAATAATGGAGTTATATGGCGAATGGGAAGATATGCTGGGCCGAAAGTTGCCAATCATTATTTAGAATATTTTGATAGATTGAAAGAAGAACTTTCTGGAAACAAATGAATTAGAAGAATGAAAAGGGAATTTAATTGATGTTTTGAAGGATGATAAATAATATAAAGAGAGGGTGACTTGGAATTTGACTTAGGATGAAAAAGGGCTTGGTGTTAATCTTTTTTTTAATGATTTCTTTACAAACAGTGGTGGCGATGAGTGTTGATGGAGAGAGATATATTATTGAGACTAAATCTGATATAAAAAATTTAAGTATTGTTGAAGAAGTGAATTCTATCCAAGTATCAAGATCAATTGCTAATTCAAAAGTTAGTTTATCAAGTAAAAAGTTTGTTGTAAAAACCAAAGAAGAAAATCTGAAAAATAAGGAAATAATACGATATGAACCAGATTATAAAGTAAAATCGCTGGGGGAATTTAATTCTTGGAACTATAATATAATGGGACTAAACAACTCTATAATTGATGAATCGTTTGGAAAGGGTGTAAAGATTGCGATTCTTGATACTGGAGCAAATTTTAATTTATTAAATGTAAAATCAGGTTATGATTATGTTAATGAAGACAAAGATGCTACTGATGATAATGGACATGGAACATTCGTAACTCAAATTTTAAAAAACCCAGGAAATAATTTACCTTTAATTAGCTCTGAAATATATGTTGTAAAAGTATTGGATAATAATGGAGATGGTTATATTAGTGATGTAATAGAAGGGATAAATTGGGCAAGAGATAATGACATAGATGTGATATCAATGAGTTTTGGAGGAGAAAGTGATTCATTTTTCCTAAAAGAAGTAATTCAACAAGCAAATAATGAAGGAATTTTAATAATAGCAGCATCAGGAAATGAAGGAAGTAATTTTATTTTATATCCTGCGAAATATGATGAGGTGATTAGTGTTGGTTCAATAAATCAAAATCTAGAAAAATCCTTATTTTCAAATTATGGAAACGAATTAGATTTTGTTGCTCCTGGAAAAGATATTCTAGTTACAGATGGTATAAATCAATTTCCCGTTGATGGAACTTCATTTTCAGTTCCACATGTTGCAATTGTTGCTACTGCATATTTATCCGAAAATTTAAGTTTAAGTAATAAAGAT
>Ga0210057_1003568_pt1 | contig 21360 bp, 25 predicted proteins | sample CryGeyCG2114_010_2_FD_183968 | JGI IMG/M metagenome (GOLD analysis project Ga0210057, IMG submission 183968) | Groundwater microbial communities from aquifer - Crystal Geyser CG10_big_fil_rev_8/21/14_0.10 (SPAdes) (version 2) | ecosystem: Environmental > Aquatic > Deep subsurface > Groundwater ...
GGCAGGTTTGGGCGTGGTTGAGGCCAGGGTTCCTTACCAAACTTCCATTGAGGATTTGGCGGTTGAGGCCCTGAGGAAAATTGATTTTCAAGACGTGGAGAGATTTTATATTGGCACCGAATCAGACCCTGACGCTTCCAAGCCTCTGGCCGTTAAAATCTTAAATCAAAAATTGGGCCTAAGCAGCGTTCCTTTTCAATATAAATTTGCCTGTCTTGCCGGGCTGCAGGCATTGATTTCGGCCTGCGAATACAGCCAGGCCCATCAGGGAAAACCGGCCGTAGCCCTGTCCATTGATCGTTCTATTTACCGCCAAGAAGACCCCAAGGCCGAAGTTACCCAGGGTTGCGCGGCAGTAGCTCTGAGAATTGAAATGAAGCCAAAAATTTTGAGTTTGGATTATCAAAATTTAGGTCAGTATGCGGCTGATATTGACGATTTTAAGGTACCCTCAACTTCTTACCCTTTTCCTCAGGTGAACGGCGAATTAACCAAACCGGCTTTTTTGGAATGTCAAAAAAAGGCCTTAGAAGATTGGAAGAAGAAAAATCTGAGATTTTTAAACAAAGCAAGAAAAGGGCTTTTGGAAACATTTGATTTCTTTATTATGCATACTCCCTTTCCAAAAATAGTAGAATGGACAGCTGCTCTTTTTTGGCGGCACGAAAAACTAAAACAAAAAGACCACCTTACCTTAGCTCAATGTCTTAAAAAACCCAGTCTTTTTTCCGAATACAAAAAAGATCTTGACCAAATTAGGAAAACTATGGAATTTAAAAAATTTTTCAGCCAAAAATTCAGCCCTGGCTTAAAATATAATCCTTATATTGGCAACTCTTACACTTCTTCCATTTTCATTTCTCTGGCTGGTGTTTTGGAAGAAGCCAAAAAAAATCAGCAGATTGGTATTGACGGCTATGGCGGCGGCGCCAGCTCGGTTTGCATTAAGGGAACAGTAACCTCGGAGAAAGGATTTAAAAGCGACCTTAAAAATCAACTCAAGAAAGGAAAAAAGTTAAGCATAAAACAATACCTCAAATGGCGAGAAAGCCAATGACCTCTAGCCTTCCCCAATTTCACCAACTTTCTCTGGCAGAAAAAATAAAAATTATTGCCAGATTTTCTTCTCTAACCAAGGAGGATTTAAAATTGATTAGACAATATCAAAAATTGCCCGATTTCATTGATTTTGAAAACAACATCGGCCCTTTTAAAATTGCCAGCCATTTTTTGGTTAATGATAAAGATTATTTCGTGCCTATGGAAATTGAAGAGCCCTCGGTGGTGGCAGCTGCCTCCCGGGCGGCAAAAATAATCAGGGAAGGTGGCGGTTTTTTTGGGAGATATCTGGGAAACCAAATGATTGGCCAATTGCAATTATTTGGAATCAAAAATTTTCAGAAAGCAAAAAAAGAGATTTTAAAAAGCAAAAAAGAGATTTTAAAAATCGCTAATAAAACCAATGAATTTCTTTTAAAAATTTCTGGAGGAGCAAAAGATTTAGAAGTTAGAAAGGTAAACCCCATTAGAAAAAACAAGTTTTCTAACCGGGCAAGAAATTTTTTGGTTCTGCATCTATTTGTTGATACCAAAGATGCTATGGGAGCCAATATTGTTAATACAATGTTAGAGAAAATTACTCCTTTGGTTAAAAAAATTTCTGGCGGACAAATTGGAGTGAGAATAATTTCTAATTTTGCTGAAAAAAGAATTGTTTTTGTTGAAGCCAGGGTTCCAATTAAAAAATTGGCCCTGGGAAAATTTTCCGGAGAAAAAGTGGCTAAAGGAATTTTGGCTGCCCAGGAATTGGCTGAATCAGATATCTATCGGGCCGTAACCCATAACAAAGGAGTGATGAATGGAATTGATGCAGTAGCTATGAGTACTGGCAACGACTACCGAGCAATTGAAAGTGCTATCCATAGTTTTGCTGCCAAAGATGGGAAATATAAACCCGTAACAAATTGGAAATTAGAGAAAAAATTTTTGAAAGGAGAAATTAAAATTCCCTTGCCAATCGCTACGGTTGGGGGCGCTACTGGAACGAAAAAAGCAAAATTAGCTTTGAAAATCCTGAGAGTAAAAAATGCCCAGGAACTGGGAATTGTTGCCGCCTCAGTTGGCCTATCCAACAATTTAGCTGCCCTCTCGGTTTTGGGAACTGAGGGCATCCAAAAGGGCCACCTGAAACTCCATCAAGAATTTTTAAGAAAGACAAAAAATGATTAAGACTAGTGCGCCGGGGAAAGTTCATTTAATAGGCGAACATGCCGTAGTTTACAGCGAGCCGGCCATAATTGCCGCCATAGGCAATAGAACATATGTTGATATAAGTCCTGCTAAAGATATAACCTATCAAGATATTGCTTGGCCCGACATATCGCACACCTGGAAAGTTGAGCAAGTTTTTGAAATCACCCAAAAAACGTTTGACCTTTGGAAGGAAGGCAACGAGAAAAAAGATTTCTCTAAACTTTTTAGTTTTATTAAAGAAAACGGATACGAGGGTTATCGGGCCTCTGTTCTTGGTCTGGCAATGAAAAATCTAGGAATTAATCAAGGATTTTCGATAACTATTGATAGCAAAATTCCTACCGGCGCCGGGCTCGGCTCTTCAGCTTCGCGGGCAGTCGCCATGACAAAGGCAATCGCCGAATTATTTGAAAAAGAGCTTTCGTTGGAAGAAATAAACGAGATTGCTTTCCAGCAAGAAAAGATAATTCATGGTACGCCAAGCGGCGGAGATAATTCTGCCTGCTGTTTTGGCGGTCTGGTCTGGTTTAAAAAAGATCAGCCAAAAAACCAAATAAATTCTTTGAAAGAAGAAGTTCCTTATAAGCTGGAAAACTTTGTTTTTGTTTATACCGGCCCGCCGCAAAAAACAACCGGAGAGCTGGTACAATTGGTTAGAGAATTAGACGAAGGATACAGGACAGAAAGAATAAAAAAAATCGGAGAGATGACTTATGAAATGCTTGATGTTTTGAGAAGAAGAAATTTTCAACGAATGAAGGAAATCATAAATCAAACCCAAAAAAATCTGGCCGAATTGAAAATTTCAACCGAAAAAATAGATCAAATTGCCGAGTCTGTTCAAGAAATCGGCGGGGCGGCTAAACTCTGCGGCGCCGGTAGCGGAGGCATAGTTTTGTGCTATCACCAGGACAAAGGCAAATTGATTGACTTAATAAAAAATATTGGCTATGACCCTTGGGAGACCGAACTGGCGGTTGAAGGCGTGAGAATTGAAAAAACTGAAGAATAACATTCAACAGGGGATGAGGAGCCTTCGATTTTAGCAGTAATATAAATAAATGTATAGGGGGCGTTCGTTTCCGAACGCCCTGTTTATTTTTAAAGTTTGACATCATTTTCGGAAAAGATATAATGAAATTGTATGGCGATTATAACTATTCCTAAAAAAATCACTAACGGGAAAGAATTAATTATTGTGCCCAAAAAAGATTGGGAGAGGCTTTATAAAATAGCTAAAAGGAAAATCTTTCAGGCGGAACTAGAGAAGGGGCTGAGAGAAGCATTAGAGGAGGTTAAAACCGGAAAGATAATTGGCCCTTTTGATACAGCGGAAGACCTGATTAAATCTTTAAGTAGAAAATGAAGATTTCTTATGCGCCACATTTTGAGAAATCTTTTAAGCCTCTCCCTGAAGAAATAAAGAAGAAATTTAAGAAACAGATTAAATTTTTTTAGAGAATCTTCGTCACTCTTCATTAAGATGTAAAAAATATGATGAAAGGCAAGGAATTTGGCAGGCGAGAGTAGACCGGAATTACCGGTTTTATTTTTTAATCAAAGGAGATACCTATATTTTACTTGAAGTGAGACCTCATCCGAAATAAATTTTAAATTTGGAAACAAAAATGATAAAAGTTTCGGCACCGGGGAAATTAATGTTGTTTGGAGAACATGCCGTTGTTTACAATCGGCCTTGTTTGGTTACGGCGGTTTCGCAGAGATTGTTTGTTGAGGTTGAAAAAAATTCGGAAGATAAAATTTTGATTGATGCCCCAGAGATGAAAATTTCGGATTTCTCTCTATCCCTGGCCGATTTAGATAGAGAACAACCAAAAGAAGTTAGATTTGTTTTAGAAGCGGTTAAGAATTTTTTCCGAAAATATAATATTGAATCGGGATTAAAAATTAAAACCGAAAGTCAGTTTTCGGCTGAGTACGGCTTTGGTTCAAGTTCGGCAGTTACGGTCTGTACCATAAAAGCTTTGGCCGAGCTTTTTGAAATAAAAGTGGAAGAGAAAGAAATTTTTGATTTGGCTTATAAAACGGTTTTGGATATTCAGGGAGTGGGTTCGGGTTTTGACATTGCCGCTGCCATTTATGGCGGGGTGATTTATTTTGTGACCGGCGGCAAGATAATTGAGCCGTTGACGGTTCACCCCGTTAAATCTTTGCGAGGCAAATTTAACGGGGTAAAAGACATTCCTTTAATAGTTGGTTATACTGGAGTTAAGGCCAGTACTTCGGAAATTGTCAAACAGGTTAAAGCAGAAATGGAGAAAAACCCCGAGTATTATGAAAGGCTTTACGATGATATTTCGCAGATTGTAGAGAAAGCAAAAATAGCAATGGAAAATTCCAACTGGCAAGAAGCGGGCAAGCTGATGTCAGAAAACCAGGAGATTTTAAAAAAATTTAAGGCGCCCTCTGTTGAATACGGCGTTTCTTCGGAAATTATTGAAAAACTGATTGAGGCTTGTCAAAAAGCCGGCGCTTTTGGCGCCAAATTATCCGGAGCCGGGGTCGGAGATTGTATTATTGCCTTGGGAGAAAATAAAGAAAAGATCCAAGAATCAATAAGTCAAGCCGGAGGAATTCCGGTTTCGGTTGATATTGATTATCAAGGCTTAAAAATAGAAAACTAATTATGGCTAAAGTCACTGCCATTGCTAATGCCAATATTGCTCTGGTTAAATATTGGGGCAAGCGCGATAAAACATTAATACTTCCTCAAAATGGAAGTATTTCAATGACTTGTGATGGTATGATTACCACCACAACGGTTGAGTTTTCCGATAAATATAAAGAGCATACTGTAATCATTAACGACGAAGAATTCCAAAAAGACGAAAAAGATATTCACGGCCACCTTGATAGAATCTGCCAACTGGCCGGCATAAAACAAAAAGCAAGAGTTGTTTCTGAAAGCAATTTTCCAGTAGCTGCCGGCTTGGCCAGTAGTGCCAGCGGTTTTGCCGCTTTGACAACTGCCGCAACAGTTGCTGCCGGACTGAAATTATCGCCCAAAGAATTGTCAATCCTTACCAGGCAGGGGTCAGGTTCTGCCTGCCGCAGTATCTTTGGCGGCTTTGTAGAATGGTATCAGGGAGAAATGCCTGACGGCTTAGACAGTTATGCTGAAAGCATTGTTGATAAAGACTATTGGCCGGATTTCCGGATGATTACCACCATCGTCCAAAAAGGAAAAAAACCAGTGACCAGCCGGGCCGGTATGGCTCAGACCGTTGAAACCTGCCCCTATTATAAGGGGTGGCTTAAAACAATAACCGATGACTTGAAATCAATTAGAGAGGGGATAAAAGAAAAAAACTTTGAAAAAGTTGCTCAGGCGGCGGAACACAACTGTCTCAAAATGCACGCTTTGATGATAACAACAAAGCCGGCAATTATTTATTGGATTCCGGCAACAATGGAAATTATTCAAAGCGTTATTAGGTGGCGGGAAGAAGGGCTGGAATGCTATTTTACGATTGATGCCGGGCCCAATGTTAAAGTTTTGTGTCTTAAAAAAGACGAAAAAGAAATCAATAAAAGGCTGCAAAATTTGGAAGGAGTGACAGAAACGATAGTTTGTAGGCCGGGAGACGGCGCAAAAGTGATTGATAAACATTTATTCTAAGAATCAACGATTCATTTTCCTTAAGGACTTCAACTTGAATTTAAAGAAAATTTTCTCTATAATTTAATTATGCTTACTAAAGAGGAGATTAAAAAGATTATTCCTTATCAGGAACCTTTTTTGTTTGTGGACGGGGTGGAGGAAATTGCCGAAAATGCTATCTCCGGTTTTTATCAAACCTCAAAAGACGACTACTATTTCAAGGGCCACTTTGTTGATTTTAAAATTATGCCCGGGGTTCTAGTGGTTGAAGCAATGGCTCAGTTATCAACCATTTTATTAAGAAAAAAGATTGGTGAAAATCATAAAGATTACCATTTCTTAGCTTATGATGTCAGAAGCTGCCAATTTCTCAAACCAATTTTTCCCGGAGATAAAATCATTTTAAAGGCCGAAGTTTTGGGAATCTATGACATTCCGGGATCGGCATCAAAAATCGCTCATGTTAAAAGCCAGGCCCTGGTAGATAATAATTTAAAAACCGAAGCTAGATTTTCCGTAATCATTGTTAAAAAAGAAGAGTTTGAAACAAAAAATGCTCCAAGATAACAAAGTTTGCCAACTTTTGAATATAAAATACCCAATAATTCAAGGTGGCATGGCCGGAATTTCCGAAAGTAAGTTAGTTTCGGCTGTTTCTAATGCCGGCGGTTTGGGCACTATTGGTTCGGGATTAATGTCAGCCAGCTGGCTGGAAAAAGAAATTGAAAAGACCAAAGAATTGACAAAAAATCCTTTTGCCGTTAACCTTTTTATGCAAAATTCAAAAATTGAGGAATTGGTCAGATTAATAATTAAAGAGCAAGTCCCGATTGTTTTTACTGGTGGTGGCAATCCCTTGCCACTTTTTCCTTATTTCCAGGCAGCCGGAATTAAAATCATTCCGGTTGTTCCCTCGCCAAGATTAGCCAAAAAAATGGAGGATAATGGAGCCGAGGCAGTGGTGGTTGAGGGCCTGGAATCAGGCGGCCATATTGGAGAGCACACCACTTTCTGTTTAATTTCCCAGGCAAAAAAAATGTTAAACCCCATTAGAAATGAGATTTCTAACGGGGCAAGAAATATTCCTCTTATTGCCGCTGGTGGAATTTATGATGGTAAAACTGCTAAGGCCGCCTTTTTATTAGGCGCTGAGGGAATTCAGATGGGCACCAGATTTCTGGCCTCAAAAGAATGCCAGGTTCATGAAAATTATAAAAAGAAAATTTTAGAAGCCACCGCTGATGACATCACGGTTGTCTGCCGCTTTACCGGTCATCCCCTGAGGGTGATTAAAAATCAATTCTCAGAGGAAATGAAAAAATTGGAAGAAAAAGGCGTCTTTCCCGAAGAAATTAAAGCAGAAAGAATTGCCGGGACCAATCCGGTTTCCGGAAATGTTGAAAATATTCCCCTTTTGGCCGGTTTATCTGCTGCCGGCATTTCAGAAATAAAAAGTTGTCAGGAAATAATAGATGAGATTGTGAAGGAAATTACATGAATATATTTGCTTCTTGGTTCTGTAAAATTTTTTTAAAGCCGATTGTTAATTGGTTTTTGATAAAAGAGGTTAGGGGTTTAGAAAATATTCCCAGGGGAAATTTTATTTTAGTCTCGAATCATCTAAGCTATCTTGATATAATAGTAGATGGCTATCTTTGTGTCCCGAGAAGATTCCATTTTATCGGTCAGATTGACGGCTGGAAAGGAATAATGAAGTGGCTAATCCGGGCTTTCTATTTTATTTGTGGAGTCATTCCTTTAGACAGGCAGAGTGATGAGTCGCGAGAGAAGGCTTTAAAAGATGCAATTAAAGTTTTAAAAAAGGGAAATATTTTGGTGCTTTATCCTGAGGGCAGAAGGTCAGCCAATGGCCAGCTTCAAGAAGGAAAATTGGGAACAGCCAAAATTTTTTTAAAGACCGGAATTCCGATTTTGCCAGCCGGGCTCAAAGGCACTTTTGAGTTATTACCTCCTGGAGGAAAATTAAAAATAAAAAGAATTGTTAAAATTAGTATTGGTCAACCTCTTTATTTTAAAGAAGAATTTATCGGAGCAAAAAATTTAAATTGTGATTCAGAAAAATACAAAGAAATCTGTCAAAAAATTACCGACAAAATAATGGCAGAAATTTCTAATTTGGCCAATTAGACCAATTAGGCCAATTAGACTAATTAGACTAATTTGATGATATCCAAAATTTTAATTGCCAATCGGGGAGAAATTGCCTTGAGGATTATCCGGACCTGTAAAGAAATGGGTATTAAAACGGTTGCCCTTTGCCCTCAAAAAGGAGAGGAAGATAATTTTCTGGAAACGAAATTGGCTGATGAGTTTTATTATTTAGATGAAGAAGAAGTGATGGGATATCTTGACCAGAGAAAAATAATTGAAATTGCAAAGCAGGCGGGAGCAGAGGCCATCCACCCCGGTTATGGATTTCTGGCTCAAAATGCTGATTTTGCCGAACTTTGCCGAATAAACGGAATAAAATTTATCGGTCCTCAAGCGGAAACTTTAAGAAGAGTTGGTGACAAGGTTGAGGCAAAAAAAATTGCCTGGAAAGTAGGCATTCCTCAGCTTTCCGGTCCCCAGCGAGCGATTGATGAAAAGGAATGCTTTAAGATGGCAAAAAAAATAAAGCCGCCCTTTCTTTTAAAAGCGGTGAATGGCGGGGGAGGAATTGGCATGACTGAAATCCACCGGATAAACAAAGAAGAAATAATTGAAAGTTTCCAGAAATTAAGAAGGATGACCGCCAGCGCCTTTAACAGTCAGAAAATTTTTATTGAGAAATTATTAATCAGCCCTCGCCATATTGAGTTTCAGATTTTGGGTGATGGCCGGGGCAAGGTTTTGCATTTTGGGGAAAGAGAATGTTCTATTCAGAGAAGACATCAAAAGTTGGTTGAAGAAGCGCCTTCACCGTTTTTAGACCAAAAACTCAGAGAAAAAATGGGAAATCTGGCTGTGAAGTTGGGTCAGCATTTGAGATATGAGAGTTTGGGAACGGTTGAATTTTTGGTTGACCAGGCTAAAAATTTCTATTTTCTGGAAGTCAATCCTCGTTTGCAGGTGGAACATCCGATAACCGAGTTAATCACCGGCTTCGATTTGGTTGAACTTCAGATTAGGGTGGCCAGCGGAGAAAAATTGGAATTAAAACAAAAACATATTAAATCTTCTGGCTGGGCAATGGAATTTAGAATTTATGCTGAAGATGCCTTAAATAATTTTCAACCCCAGTCCGGCCAAATTTCCCAGTATCTTCCGCCCGGCGGAAAAGGAATTGAAATCCACAGTTTTTGTCAGCCAGGCCAGAAAATCTTTCCTCATTTTGACCCTCTTTTGGCAAAATTGGTTATTTTTGGCAAAGATAGAATGAATGCTATTCAGAGAGCCAAAAGAGCTTTTCAAGAATATCTGATTGAGGGCCTACCAACCTTGATTCCTCTTTATAAAGTTTTATTAGAAAACCAAAATTTTTTGGCCGGAAGATTATCAACCGATTTTATTGAAAGAGAAAAAATTATTGAAACTTTAAAAGCTGTCACTCTTCCATTGTCCGGGGCGCTCTCTCCACCGATAAAGATTGAAAAAGGTGAAGTAGAAAGAGCACTCAGCGAGCGAGAAATAGCCCGTCTGGTTGCCAAAATTTATCAAGATTTAAGAAAAGGAGAATTAGAATTCCCCAAGATTAATAAATGGAAATTAGCCGAACGAATGAATATTTCCGAAGAATAAAGATAGAACGAGAAATGTTCTCGTTCTGAATTAGCGTAAAATCAGCGGATACTATGAAGACAAGCATTAAAATCGGAGATAAGATTTACCAGATTGAAATAGCGGAAACAAGCAATGGATTAAAAGTGTTGGTCAATAATAAAGAATATTTTTTTACCAAAAATGAGCTCGGGGAGTTAAGCTCTGTTGAGGGCTTCAAGTCTTCTCTAAAGGAAACCGAAATTATCTCCGGAGCAAGGATTGAAAAAGAAATTAAAAGCCCGTTGGCCGGAGTGATTTCCGCTGTCATGGTTAAAAAAGGCGAAGAGATCAAGCCGGGGCAAAAGGTAGTAACCTTAATCTCAATGAAAATGGAAAATGAAATAATTTCTGAAGGATATGGCAAAATTAAAGAAGTTAAAGTTAAAGAAAATCAATTCGTTAATAGCGGCGATATTTTAATAGTTTTAGAATAAATCAACGAATTACGAATCCAATACGCATTTACGAATTCGTATATTCGTAAAAGATTCGTTATTCGCTGATGGTTATGGTTATCAAGCGCTATAAAACCCTTCAATCCACTAATCTAAAAGCTAAAGAACTGGCAAAAAGAGGGGCTGAGCCCTGGACAGTGGTTGTGGCCGAAGAGCAAAAGGCCGGATACGGCAGGAAAGGTACGTCCTGGTCTTCTCCCAAGGGTGGGCTTTATTTTTCTATTATCCTTCCCAAGAGCAACATTGAAGATTTGCAAACTCTGACTATTTTGGCTGCCTTTATCTGCGCAAAAACAATCAAGGAGAATTTCAATTTGGAACCCTTTATTAAGTTGCCAAATGATGTCTGGATAGGCGGCAAAAAAGTTTGCGGGATTCTAACCGAAAATGTCATTGGTAAAGATGTTAAACTGTCGGTAATGGGTATTGGTTTAAATACTAACATTGAGAAATTCCCGGAAGATTTGGAAAATATTGCCACTTCGCTTAAAATAGAATTAGGCAAAGAAGTAGACAATAAAAAGATTTTAGAGCAAATTATTGCCGGCCTAAAAGAACAACTCAAAACCATTAGCGAATAATTTAACTAACCAACACCCGGTGTTGGTTATCGAAAATTTGACAGAATGTTCGGGCAAGTTAAAATATAATTAGGAAAATATGGCTGAACCAATCAAAAAAGAAGATATAAAGGAAATTTTTACTGAAACTATGGAACCTTTTGCCAATGTTATAAAGGAAGATTTTGATCGAATGGATAAAAGATTTGATAAAGTAGATGAGAGACTTGATGGAATGGATGGAAGACTAAGTAATGTGGCAGTTAAGGTAGCCAATCTAGAAGTAGGTATGAAGGAAATTAAACCTGATATCAAAGAAACCAAAGAGACTATTAACAAACTTTTTAATCGGATTGATAAATTCTTGGCAATAAATAAAGGCAGATATACGCCGGATTAAAGAAGCAATCAAAGAAAAACTGGGAGTGAATCTTTTTTGAATATCAGTAATATTTGTATTTCAGCCGGATTTTCCGGCTCTTTTATTTTTGGTTAATCAATGGTATATTGAAAATATGGCTTTTGAAAAAGAGATTGAGAAATTAAAGAAAAAAAGGGAAGAACTGGAAAGCCCGGAAATGGTTGAAAAGCAGCATCAAAAGGGGAAACTGACTGCCCGAGAAAGAATTAGTTTACTTTTGGACCCGGGGACTTTTTTGGAGTTAGACCCTTTTGTTGAGAGTCGTTTTCAGCAGTTGGGAATGGCTGAAAAGAGGATTCCCGGTGATGCAGTGATTTCCGGTTTTGGTAAAATTTCTGGCCGCCAGGTTTATCTTTTCAGCCAGGACTTTTCCAAAATGGGCGGTTCTCTGGGAGAACTTCACGGTCAAAAAATTACCAAAGTAATTGAGTTGGCGACAAAAACTGGCTGTCCGCTTATTGGCATTATTGATTCTGGCGGAGCCAGAATCCAGGAAGGAATTTCTTCTCTGGATGGTTATGCCTCCATTTTTAGAGCAATGATTAGGGCTTCCGGGGTCATTCCCCAAATTTCAGTTGTTGTCGGGCCATCAGCTGGCGGCGCTTCTTACGGCCCTGGGCTTTCTGATTTTGTTTTTATGGTTGAAGGAATTTCCCAGATGTATATTACCGGACCAGAAGTAATTCGAGCTGTCTCAGGAGAAAAAGTTTCTTTTGAAGATTTGGGTGGAGCTTCTATTCACAGCCAAAAATCTGGCTGCAGCCATTTTATCTTTAAGTCAGAAAAAGATTGTTTTTTGGGAGTGAAAAAACTTTTATCTTATTTACCCCAAAATAATTTAGAAGACCCGCCAAGGCAAAAAGGCCTTTTTGCCGAATTCTTTGAGAGGGAAAATTTAAGATTATTAGAAATTATTCCAGAAGATGAAAAGAAGGGCTATGACATGAAAGAGGTGATTGAAGAGATTTTTGATAAAAATTCTTTTTTGGAAGTTCAATCAGGGTTTGCTACCAATTGCCTGGTTGGCCTGGCTCGGCTTTCCGGCTATTCGGTGGGCCTGGTGGCTAATCAAACCAAGTTCATGGCCGGCACCCTGGATATTGATTCTTCTGACAAAGTGGCCAGACTTGTTAGATTTTGCGACTGCTTTAACATTCCTTTGGTTAATCTGGTTGATACTTCAGGCTATCTTCCCGGCAAGAACCAGGAACATCGGGGAATAATCCGTCACGGAGCAAAAGTTTTATATGCCTATGCCGAAGCCAGCTGCCCAAAAATTTCTTTAATTTTAAGAAAGGCCTTTGGCGGAGCTTATATCGCCCTCTGCTCTCGACAATTAGGCTATGACAGGGTTATTGCCTGGCCTTCGGCTCAGATTGCGGTGATGGGACCTGAGCAGGCAGTGAGAATTATTTATAAAAAAGAAATCGCCGAGAGCCAGGATCCCAAAAAACTGACCAAAGAAAAAATTGAAGAAATGAGAGAGATTTTCTTAAATCCCGAGCAGGCAGCCAAGCTTGGCCAGGTTGATTTGATAATTCATCCCAAAGACACCAGAAATATCTTGATTAAGTGCCTGGAATCCCTTTTAAATAAAAGAGAAGCCAAGATTGCCAGAAAACACGGCAATATCCCCTTGTAATATATGTCATTAGTCATTGTCATCGTCATTAGTTATTTATTGGGTTCTTTTCCGACGGCTTATCTTTGGGTTAAAAAATTTAGCGGTCAGGATATCCGGAAAATTGGTTCGGGAAACGTCGGAGCAATGAATGTTGTCCGGGCCCTGAAGGACAAATCAAAAAAACTGGCCATCACTGGATTTTTAGTTGTTCTGATAATTGATATGGCTAAGGCCGCCTTATCTATTTTTTTTGCTCAATTTTTTTTACCTCTCAATTCTTTAGTCCTAATTTTAGCTACTTTTTTTGTTATTTTAGGCCACAATTATTCTATTTTTTTAAAATTTGCCGGCGGCCGGGGCGCGGCTTGCTTGATTGGAATTTTGCTTTATTTAGATATTTTCTCCTTCTTAATTTGGGCATTGCCGGTGGTTCTTTGCACAATTTTTGCTCAAATCATTTTAGAAAAAATTGGTTTTGAAACGAAAATAAACTGGAAAAAAGCCTCGGCCATTGTTTCAATTTTCGGCAAGCAAATGGCTGGCAGGTTTGCCGGACTGATTTTCGGCCCGGTTGCTCTTTATTTTTATGATCCGCAAATCTTTCTACCGATAGCCGCCGGAACAATTTTATTACTAATTAGAAACCTTCCCAGATTCAAAGGATACTTTTTAGGAGAAACAATTTCTGAGTAAACTTATAGAATTGGGGCAAGAAGACCATCGAATTCACAATGTAACAAACAATGTTTGTTACGATTAGTTATTTTACCTTCTTTTTCCAAAAACTCCAAAATTTTCTTTTTCCTTTTTTTGAGAAAGAATAACCCAGAAGAGAGCGAGGATTAATACAAACAATACTAATAAGAGATACATAATAATTCCTTTACCTTATGCGCGAATCCTCGGACCCTATTACCTGGCGGCTAAAATTGACTAAAAAAACAGAGCTGACCCCATTTTCCCATTTTCAGAGCTGACCCCCATTTTCATTTTCTTTACCAGAAATCCACATCTTTTGTTTAATTTTTTCTTTCATGGGTTTGTTTTACCTTATTCTATCTACCCTACCACAAAACAAAAACCCGAGAAAGCTTCTCAAGGAAGTTTGCTCCCCCTATTGGACACGTTCAGAACCTTAGACTGGAAGAAAATAAGGGAAGAAATTGAGCCTTTTAGAGTTATGATGGGGCAAAAACTACTAACAGTAAACACCTGATATTGTGGGTATGCCCACTACCCCACCCCTAAAATCCGTTCTCTACTAATAATTTGGTTTTGGTATTCAAATCTGGTATGCTGAAATAAGAAGGCATTAATTAATATTACAAGGCTCTTTATTGACTATTTATTTATAATTTGGTAGTCTTTAAAAGTGTCTTGTAGTATAACAAAAATATGAACGAAGAAAAAACTTCACCTCAAATAACCCCTGAAGAAATTGCAAAACAGGGAGAAGAAATATATGAAAAAGAATTCCGCAAAAAATTAGAGCCAAAAGAAAGTGGTAAATATGTTGCTATTGAAGTAGAATCAAAAAAATATTTCATTGGGGGGACAAAAGAAGAAGCGCTAGATGAAGCGCAAAAAGTTTTCCCCAATAAGATATTTTTTGTGAGAAGAATAGGAGAGTTAGAAAAAGTTGCCTCAAAGTATTCATTTGATTTTACTTCCTCATCTGCTTATGATCGGCTATTTTGACCCTAAAGATGGGAGACCAAGAGTAATGTTAAAAATAAGGGGCACCCAAAAAGAAAAACAAACTAGTGCCCTTTTTGACACAGGACATTCCGGAACCCTATCTCTTCCCTTTCTTGATTTATTAGAGATTGGGGCAGAACTTAAAGGAATTTCCGGAGTTAAATATGCTGATGGCAGAACGGGCATAGAATACTTATTTTCTATAAAAGTCGAGTTAAACGGAATAGTCAAAGAAATAAAAGCTGCTTTAATCCCAAACCCCTATATAAAAGAAGCTATAGCTGGCGTTGAGCTATTTAGTCCTTTTGTTGTTCTGTTAGATTTCAAAAATAAGCAAATTGCCCTAAAGAAAGAAGAAGAATTAAGACAAGGCTAAACCTGAAAATTTTAACAAATCTTAACAAACAAAAATTGCCCAGAGCGACTGGGCTTTCTATTAAACATTGACAAATTTTCTCTTCTGTAATTAAAATAATAAGTCTTGACACGGGGTGATAAAAAAAGAGATAATAAAAATGAGAGTTATTGTTTTCTCTTTAAGGGAATGTTTACAGAAGAAAGCAGATATTTATGGAAACACAATCAGATGGTTCTTTCTGCTTCCACGAAAATGGAAAACCTATTTTTATATTCCATAAAAAGAACTATGATTTTCATTGTTCAAAACACCCACTTTTAAAAGAAAAGTGGTTTTCAGACGAAGTAGAGAAAACACTACTTTATCCAGATGTTATCACACAAGGACTTTTAAAAAAGATTAGAATATATTATAAGGTTATAAAATCACATAATGCTAAATATAATATTTGGGTAAATGTGATAAGAATCCCACTTGTTTTTCGTCATAATAAAGAAGGGAAAATAATTTGTTTTATTAAAAGTGTTCACGATAGATGGGGATTTAGCGACCAAATCATTCACACAATCGAAAAAAGAATATGGGAGAATCCAAAATCACTAATTTAATAAAGAATTTAGCTGAAATAGCTATAAAAAATAACTGGATAAAAACCTACGATAAAGAGTTGGATTATTTTTGTTGGAGCAAAGCTAATTTATCAAAAGATGTTCGGGCAATTAAAATATCTCAAGAGGTTTTATTTTATCTTAATCCCAAGAGGGTAATTGAAGGTTTTGGTGTTGAATACTTAAAAAACGGCTTTATACGACATAATCCTCGCTATAAAAATCTAATAAAACTTTTTACTGAAAAAACAAACGAAGGAACTTTTACTATTCCTCCAAAACAAGAAAAAAAAGTTGCGAAAGATTTTGAGATGCTTGTTAAAGATTTAACAAGGGATATTTATCAAGAAAATTGGGGCAAAAGAACACCCAAAGATTTTGAACAACTATTGTCTATCGCACTTAAATAAAATTGATTAAAACTGTTTAACTTTGTAAACAGGTTAATTGCAAACAAAAACTGCCCAGAGCGACTGGGCTTTTTTGTTTGGTTATACCCCTAATATTTATACGATTATTCCTTTCTTGGAAATTTTAAGGCTATGATAATGAAACCGCCCAAAATTACAGCTCCCCAAACACCGTTAACTATACCCATAATGATAAGTGCAATAGAGAATCCAATAGCTCCAGAAGTAATTGCTTTATCTTCTATCTTTTCTTTAAGGTTTACAAATAAATCTTCTTTAGTTATCCTTCTTTCTTCTCTGGCTTTAATAAGTTCATTTAACCATTTATATTTGCGGCTCTCTTCCTCTTCTCTCAATTTTTTGGAAGTGTTATTAAAAGCGTCCATAATTTCTTTAAAATTACTCAAGCGATGGGGCTTTTTTTGGAAATTATTTCTTTCTTTTAAACAAATCAGGTAAATTGAGTTTCTTTTGTAATTTTATGATGATTACCGCCGAAATCGCCAAAAGAGAAATTGTAATAAGAGGATTTTGAGAAGAGTTAGATGGCCCATATAAAACAATCATCACCGCATTTATAAAAGAATCAACAAACACCATAATAAACCATACTAAGACAATCCACAATAAAATTTTCTTAATTTTTTCTTTCATTAATTTATTTTATTCTACCATCTAACTCGCTATTTTTCAAGTATTAAGACCATTTATGGAGTGCCTGCGTAGTTGGCGACTAAGTTAAAGCCTGTATGGAGTATTATAGATATTAGAAGTCCTAAGACTGGTTTGTTTTTCTTTATGGTGTAGGAAAGGATGCCGGCGGTGATGATGTGAAGTAAAATAGCCGGGATTCTTCTTTCAGACACAATGCCAAATTCCCAGAGAGGACGAGTTAAGGCAGCTTCTCCCAGTCCGAAACCAAGTCCGAGTAAGAAGCCGTAAGGGAACTGGCCGATGTTTCTTTTGATAAGTAGAAACTTTATTCCTTCCTCAATAAAACTATTTAGAAGCAAAATAGAAAAAAAGACGCCCCAGAAAGTTGGCGGGAAAGAATTTTCAAGACGAGTTACGTCAAAGATTAAGTAAAAGACAATAAAAATAATGCTAACTCCGAATAACCCGCCAAAGAAAGCAATTAAACCATAATAGAGTTTGTTTTTCCATTGATGATTAAGCATAGCAGGGATGGGTTTTAATCTATGCCGCTGACGGAAACACAAAGCTCCCCGCCAGCGATAGCCTTTCAGCTACCCATAGCCTTTCGGCTAAGACCCATCCCTGAGTGCTAAACGAGGAGCTCAGTATCAGGGATGGGGTTTTTTGTGCCATATCCTGTTAGGACTTAGGCAATATGGATTTATTTAGTTTTATGCTTTTTGAGAAATTCATTCAAATCTTTTTCAGTAATGCGGTAAATATTCCAAGAAACCTTAATTGCCTTGAGTTGTTTTCTTTCAATAAGGCGATAAGCGGTTCTTCTACTAATTCTTAATTTCTTAGCTACTTCGGTTGGTGAATACATTTTGAGTTCTTTGGCCATCAATTTAATAATAGCTCTTCAAAAACCAATGTCAATACTGACACTTTGACGCTCTTGACACACCTTATTGCTTTTTGCTATACTGAAGATGATGGCTAAGCAAGTTTTCAAGAAAACCTATAAGTATAGATTATATCCTACCAAGAAGCAACAAGAGATTCTTGAAAAACATCTTTCTCTTTGCCGTTGGCTGTATAATCACTTCTTAGATGAGAGAAGAACTCTTTATCAGAAGAAAAAAATAAAGGTTTTTTGCTATGACCAAATTAAGAAGATCCCTCAGCTTAAAAAAGAAAACCTGGAACTAAACAATGTTTATTCTCAAATCCTGCAAGATGTGGTTAAAAGACTAGATAAAGCCTTTCAAAACTTCTTTAGAAGAGTTAAAGAGAATAAAAACGGGAAGAAACAAAAAGTAGGTTATCCAAGATTTAAAGGATATTGGCGATATGACAGTTTCATTTACCCCCAATTTGGTTTTGAATTGAGAGATGACAAACTTAATCTCTCAAAGATAGGCTCTATTAAACTCAAACTCCATAGGCTACTTGAAGGAACCCCAAAAACTTTAACTGTTAGAAGAACAAGGACTAATAAATGGTATGCTTGTTTTTCAGTAGAGATTAAAAAAGAATTACCAAAGAAAAAAGTTATTCAAGAAGCAATTGGTATAGATGTTGGGTTGGATAGTTTTTTAACCACCAGTCAAGGAGAAAAGATAGATAATCCAAGATATCTTACAAAATCAGAAGAAAAATTAGCTAAAATACAAAGATGGCATTCCAGAAAAAAACTAAAAAGTTCTAATCGTAAGAAATCAAGATTAAAGGTGGCCAGATTATATGAGAAAATAACTGACCAAAGATTGGATTTTCTTCACAAACTATCCAGTGGATTAGCAAAGAGTTTTCAACTTATTGCCTTTGAGAAATTAAATATCAAAGGAATGGTAAGAAATAAATATTTAGCAAAGTCGATTTCAGATGCTTCTTGGAATAGATTTCTACAGCAGCTCAGATACAAAGCGGCAGAAGCTGGTATTTGGGCAGTAGAAATTAATGCCAAGAATACAAGTCAAATATGTAGTGGCTGTGGAAGTAATGTGCCTAAAACATTAGCTGTTAAAAAGCATAAATGTCCTCAGTGTGGTTTGATAATAGACCGAGATATTAACGCAGCCAAAAACATACTTCAATTAGCCCTCAATACCGTAGGAACTACGGGAATTAACGCCTGTGGAGTTGGGAGAATACTCCCGACCATGAAACAGGAAGCCACCTATTTTAATAGTTGGTAGTTCACTACTAATAAAAAACATCCTCCGATTTAAAGGCTGTTTTCTGGGAGAAAAAATTTCTGAATAATTATGTCATCGGTCATCGTCATTGTCATCAGTTATCTTTTGGGTTCAATCCCCTCTGGTTATATTTTTTCTAAAATTTCGGGAAAGGAGATTTTAAAAAATGGCTGGAGGAAAACCTCTGGCTCTAATGTTTTTAGAAATGTTGGTGCCTGGCAGGGGGTGGCGACTGGTCTCGGTGATATGGGGAAAGGATTTTTAGCCGTTTTCCTGGCTCAGACTTTTGGTTTATCTCCCCAAATGCAAGCCCTTTGCGGAGCGGCGGCTGTTACTGGTAATAATTGGTTTTGTTTTTTAAAATTTGCCGGCGGCCGGGGAATCGGCGCTTTTCTAGGCGCTTTTTTAGCTCTCAGTCCAAAACTACTTGGCTTTTCAGTCATTCCCTTTGCTTTGCTATCCCTGATTTGGAATGCCTCAATTGGAACAATTTTTTTCTTAATCACTTCTCTTTCCCTGGCAATTTATTTTGGCCAGTTTCAAACCATTGGAATTTTAACCCTAATATCTTTGGCTCCGATTTTTATTAAAAGATTAAGCCCGATTGGAGAAATTTTTCCAGTTAAGGAGAAATTAGCGCTCATCGGGAATCGACTGATTTTTGACAATGACGAACTTTGTTTAGACTTAAGAATAATGAGGCTGTTTCGTCGCTTGACCTGGTGGTGAAATTTTGCTAGACTTAAATAGTCCGTCCAAAGTGCGGACACTTTTTCTAAAAATATGGATATAAAAAGTTTTGCCTCGGCGATTGCCCAGATTGCTGAAGAGAAAGGAATTTCCCCAGAAAAGATCTGGGAAACCATTGAGTCAGCCATTGCCGCGGCTTATAAAAAAGAATATGGGGCAAAGGGCCAGCTCATTAAATGTAAACTTGATTCCCAATCAGGCGAACTTGGTTTTTGGCAGGTAAAATTGGTGCTTAATAAAAAAATGATTTATACTGAGGAGGAGTTGGAAAAACTAAAAGAAAAAGGCAAAGAAATTAAAGAAGACTACCACCCCCCCTCCACCCTCCAAGAGGGCCCCTCGATGGCGGAGGCAAAGAAAGTTCGATTTAATCCGGAAAAACATATCATGGTCGAAGAGGCCAGGAAAATAAAGCCAAAAATAAAAGTCAGTGAAGAACTAGAAATTCCTTTGGAGCCAAAGGGCGATTATGGCCGCATTGCTGCCCAGACCGCCAAACAGGTTATTTTGCAAAAAATCAGGGAGGCGGAAAGGGAAAGCATTTTGGCAGAATATAAATCAAAGGAGGGCGAAATTATTTCAGGAATTGTTCAAAGAATTGAAGGGAGAAATGTTTTTTTTGATATTGGCAAGACCCTGGGAATATTAATTAAAGAAGAGCAGGTGCCAGGCGAATTTTATCGACCGGGTCAGAGATTAAGACTTTTCGTTTTAAAAGTTGAGGAGGGGCCCAAAGGTCCGGTTATTTTCCTGTCCCGAGCTTATCCCCGCTTAGTTTCTAAACTTTTTGAATTAGAGGTTCCGGAGATTTCGGCCGGCCAGGTGGAAATCAAATCAATTGCCCGGGAGCCGGGTTCCAGAACAAAAATTGCTGTTGCCTCAAAAGTTGAGGGGATTGATCCTATTGGAAGTGCGGTGGGACAGAGAGGAACCAGGGTGATGGCAGTGATTAATGAGTTGGGGGGAGAAAAAATTGATATCATTGAATACTCTGAAGAACCAGAGAAATATATTGCCAATTCTCTTTCCCCGGCCAAGATTTTGGAAGTGAAAATTCAGCCCAAAAATAAGGCCCTGGCCATTGTTCCTGAAGACCAACTATCTTTAGCCATTGGTAAAGACGGCCAGAATGTGAGGTTAGCCGCCAAATTAACCGGCTGGAAAATTGATGTAAGAGCACCAGAGAAAGTTGAGGAAGAAAAAGAAAAAAAATAAAAAATATGTTGTTTCTTCCAATCATTGTTTCCATTTTTAGTATAGTTTTTGCCTACTTTTTAATTGGAGAGGTTAAAAAGGCTCCTTCAGGTTCAGGGAAGCAGATTGAGATATCCCTGGCTATTCGGGAAGGAGCAATTGCCTTTTTGAAAAGGGAATATAAAACTGTTGCCATTTTTGCTATTCTTTTATTTTTTATTCTCTGGCTAGTTTTGGGTCTGAAAACTGCTCTTGGTTTTTTAGTTGGAGCCTTCTTCTCAGCTCTGGCTGGATTTATTGGAATGATGGTTTCCACCCAGGCTAATTTGAAAGTAGCTGAGGCAGCTAAATCAGGATTAAAAGAAGCTCTAGATTTAGCCTTTAAAGGAGGGTCGGTCACTGGCTTTTTAGTAGTTGGTCTTAGCTTATTATCAGTTTCAGCTTTTTATCTTTTAACTAAAGACTTTGAAGCCTTAATCGGCCTCTGTTTTGGAGCTTCTTTAATTGCCATTTTTGCCAGATTAGGGGGAGGAATTTACACTAAAGGAGCTGATATGGGAGCTGATTTGGTTGGTAAGATTGAAAAAGGTATTCCAGAAGATGATCCCAGAAATCCAGCGGTCATCGCTGATCAGGTTGGAGACAATGTCGGAGATTGTGCTGGTATGGCTGGGGATATGTTCCAAACCTATGTAGTTAGTTTAGCCGCAGCCATGCTTTTGGGAAAACTCTTATTTCCCAATTTACCCCAGGCTATTTTTTTACCCTTAATCTTAAGCTCAATTGCCATTTTAGCTTCAATTATTTC
>Ga0210057_1003571_pt1 | contig 21352 bp, 16 predicted proteins | sample CryGeyCG2114_010_2_FD_183968 | JGI IMG/M metagenome (GOLD analysis project Ga0210057, IMG submission 183968) | Groundwater microbial communities from aquifer - Crystal Geyser CG10_big_fil_rev_8/21/14_0.10 (SPAdes) (version 2) | ecosystem: Environmental > Aquatic > Deep subsurface > Groundwater ...
ACTTGGAGGTGCCGAAAATAACTATGGGTTCATTGTGAAATCCTAATATATTATTCCAGTTAGATGAAATTTCACTGCCCGCTTTTTTAACTATCAGGTAAGTCGGTTTTTTGGCGAAGGCTTCATTGGTGATACCGGCGAAGTTGGGGTTGTCTGGTTCGTACTCTATTATTAAGCGACGATCATCTCGATTTGATGGTTGCTCGGCGGGGGTGTAGTAATCGTCATTTTTTAAATATTTTTGAGGAAACAAAGATGAAGGATTACTAAACTGGTGAATGTTTAGGTTGTGAATTTGCCCCGATTCAGCCAAAACACTATGCTCTGCGTTCAATGACCAGTCAGTTAGTAATTTCTGACCGCTTTGTTTTATTTTCCAGCCCAAATTGATGTCGGCTCCCATTAAAGGGAAGGGGTGTTGCTCTAACGCGTTATGCCTTTGTACCCATTCTGTTTGATACTGAGCACAACCTGTTCCACCGCAATCAATTTCAGTTAGTCCTGTTTCTTTTCTCTGATAAAAGATGTTTTGAATGCGATAGGCATTAAAAGCGTAGGCGACTATTGCAAATTTTGCTACCCGAGATCTTTGTACCGCTTGCGCACCTATTGCATCTGGGTGGCCAATAAGATGGTGGTGCAACTTGGTGAAAGCATTCGGCGGAATCAGGGTGTCATCTTCCAAAGTTTGCCAATAAGGTGAAGCCACTTTAGCTACTCCTTGCTGAAGAATGTTACTGAAGCGCTTAATTTTAGCCACTGCCAAGGGATCTTCTCCTGCGGGTGAAAAATACTTTTTCTGATGGTTAGTTAGAATGCTGGCGGAATGGTAAAGGTGGCCGTGTCGGTTAATGAAATCAACTAAGTATTCGCGTACAAACTGTTCATCGTTGGAATTGTCTAAAAAAAGAATGGCAGTCTCTTTCTTGGGAAAGTCTTGAGCGAGTAAGCTATTTAACCAATCCTTTGCGCAGTAGTAGCGCCCAATAGTTTGAGCGACGACGGTCAGTTTGGGTGGCATGTAACGGGGCTGGTGTTTCTCTCTAATGTAAGCGAAGGCACTATCGTAAGCTTTTTGGCTGACGTAATCTTTACGTTCGCGTTCTTCATTGGATGAGATGTAGTAGCGCCAAGTTTTGAATGGTAAAAATTTATATCGCAGTTTTTTCTGCATGTTTGACAGGTGAAAGTCCCAATCTTGCCACCTTTCCAATTTTGGATCCCAGGGTTTTTGCGAGAGCTTGCTTTGGCGAACCGCGCAACAGCTGTCTATGCTTGAGGTTAAAAAAAGACTGGCGAAGTCGTGTGAGAGCAAATTAAAGCCGGGGTAGGGGTAGCGCGACAAAAAGCCGATTAATTCGGGCTCTGCGTAAACCACGTCTGCTTCGTCATTCAAAATTGGCCGAATATGAGAGGCCATGAAGTTGTTTCTTAACTGATTGTCTGCGTCTAAAAAAACAACTATCTGCCCGCGCGACATACTTAGCCCCACATTCCGCGCGCGTGAAGCATTATGGGCGTAAATTTTTTTATACCGATAAACAAACTGTGGGTGATGTTGTTGAAAAAGTCGCCAAACTCGCTCTGGATTATCTGTAGAGTGGTCGTTAACTAGAATAATTTCTGTTGGGTATTTATCATTTTGCTCAGCCACGGACTGCAAGGCCTTCAGTAAGAAAGCGCTTTGGTTAAAAATGGGAATAATGACGCTGACAACTATTTTAGACATTTAAGGCAGGTAGAATCTTTTTTTCTTTAAAATTAGTCTGGCGACGAAATCGGTCATCACCCCCAACCAGAAAAAGCACCGCCACAAAATGTTGAAATGGTTAACTTTAAAAACGGGCATAAATGACCGGTACTGTTTAATGGGCACCTCTTGGCTCATGATTATTCCTAAACTGAAAAGGAAGCGGGCTTTTCGTCTGTAATTTAATTTGGCGGAAGGGTTTAAATGAATAAATCGGCTGTTGTCCGCTTTTAAGGCCAATCTGTTTAAAGATAAAACGAAAGATAAAGAGAGAGCGCTGACATCTGTCAATCGGCGGTTAAATAGCTTGCTCACGGGCAGATGTTTAGGCTGAATAACGGCTAAATTTAGCGCCACGGTGTAGTCGGCGGTAAAAGAAGGATTAAAACCGGAAGAAGTTTTCACTAAGGCGAAGAAAACAGGATTTGGCCTTAACGATGTTAGACGGTTTTTCAGGTTGTAGTCGTGACAGGCGCTAGGGTGCAGAATGACCAGATAATCGTAATCCTCACTATTTAATTGAGCGTTGAGCAAGTCGGCTAAATTGGTGCCGAACTCTTTTAAGACTGTATTTTTAGGGAAATGATGTTGGGCCAGCTCGTGATGGGCGGAAAGATTATCAGCTAGTAGTATTAATTGGTCAAAATCAGGATTAAAACTTAATTGCGCCAGCTGTTTTGTCAGTTCTGCCAAGCTGGTAATGGAATGAATAACAAAATTAAAATTGAGGGTGGAGTGCTCTGTTAGCCGATTAACCTTTTGCAAAGGAGTGGCTTCTTCAACTGTGACCAGCTGACCATGCCAGTAGGTGTTGTAGCGCAGATACTCGTTCAGAAAAATAGAGGCGGGCTCATTAAAAGACTTCATGCTTAAAGGGAACTTACGCCCGTCTGCCGATAAGTGAAGGTGTTGACAGTCAATTGACCAGTCGGCCAGCAAAACTCGGCCATCGTTTTTTATGGTCCAACCCAAAGAGATATCATGACCGCTTTTGGTTGGTCCGTGCAGACGGAATCCGCCATTGTGTCGTAGCCAATTAGCGTCAATGCGGACACAACCTGCGCCACCGGCGTCAATTTGGGTGACACCACCTGCGGGACGTTGAAAGAACAGATTTTTAGGCGTGTTGCCAACAAAATTGTAAGCCACTACAGAATATTTGGTGTTGCGGGCCCGCTGAACACCTTGTACCGCCGCCGCCAAAGGGTACTTGTCAAGCAAATTAGCCAGTTTGGTGAAAGCGTCTGAGTCGGCGCTAGTGTCATCTTCATATATTTGCATGTATTTACCAGTAGAGATGTCTAAACCGGCGTTGGCGGTACTTACTATGCGCAAATGGCGGGCAGTGGCCAACTCTTTAACTGAAGAAATGTTGATGTGCTTGCGCTTGCGCATATGAAAAATAGAGATGGAGTGGTAAAGATGTTGGTGTTGGCGAATGAAGGGCACGATATGCGCCAGAATGAAATTTGGATCGTTGCTGTTGTCAATAAATAGTAAGGATTGCTTCTTTTTGTCAAAATCTTGGGCTAATAAACTGCCCAACCACTCATTTACGCAGTAGTAACGGCCGACGGTTTGTAGCATCACGGTTGTATCTGGCTGTTCGTAGTAAGGAGCGTATTTTTCTCTAACGTATGTTTTAGATTGATTAATCAAATCGTGAGAGAAGTTGTGTTTCGTTTCGCGCTCCATACTTGAGAAGATGTAATATTTAAAGATCGGTTTTTCAATATATAAGTAGCGCAGTTGCCGATGCATGTTATTTAAGTGGAAGTCCCAATCTTGTAGTCGGCCTAACTTTTCATCCCAAGGATTATCTTGCAGGGCGGATTTTTTAACGGCGCAACAGGTGTCTAGAGAGCTAGTTAAGTAAAGGCTTTCAAAAGTGGGTAAAAACTGGTTAAAAACTTCTCCGCCGTACTCTTTTACTGCCCCAATTTTCTCTGCTTGACCCAACACTAAATCAGCTTGATTATTTAGGATTGGAGCAATAGTTTCAGCGAAGAAATTGGGCAACAGCTGATTATCGGCGTCTAAATAGACAATAATTTGCCCGCGCGACATTTGCGTACCCAAATTCCGCGCGACATTGGCGTTTTTCGCCTCAATTTTTGCATATTGATAATTAAGCCCCGAAAATGTTTGTAAGACCTCTTGCGGAAAATCGGTGGAGCTGTCGTCAATAAAAACAATTTCAAAGGGAATTTTGACAGTTTGTTTGAGCGTGGAGTTAATAGTCTCCCACAAAAAAGGTCGGTGATTGTGACAGGGAATCACAATACTAACAATGGGGGCAGTATTTAGTTGATTAGTCATTTCTATATATTTGCACTACCTTCTTGGCCGGCCCGTCGGCTATGACCCGTCCGTCTTTTAAATAAATAGCGCGGGTGGCGAACTTACGCGCCATATCAAGAGAGTGCGTGGCTAAAATAACGGTGGCTTTCTGTGCCTGTAACTGTAAGAACCGAGCGTAAGACTTTTGGTAAAAGTTTTTGTCACCAACCGCAATTATTTCGTCAAGACAGATAATTTTGGGCTGACCAATGGTGGCAATTGAGAAAGCCAACTTCATGCGCATGCCGTTGGAGTAGTGGCCAACCGGCTCTGTAATGACGGCGCCTAGTCCGGCAAAATCTATAATAGCACTTAAGTGTTTCTGCAGGCTACTTTTGGGCAAGCCTAAAATGGAACCAAAGTAGTAAATATTGTCTAAGCCGGAGGCTTCATGAATTAAGTTTTGGGTTAACTCAATAATAGTGCGAGGGGGGAAGCGCCTTTTAATTAATCCTTCATCAATGGTCAGGGTGCCCCCAATGGCGCGGAGCAGAGTAGTTTTGCCTGAACCGTTAGGACCAATAATGGCCACAATCTCTTCTTCAAAAAAGTTTAACGTAATATTGTCTAGCGCGGTGACAATTTGTCTGGATCCGGCATGCCGGTTGTGCGTGTCGTAGAATTTGCTGACGTTTTTTAGGTGTAAAACACAATTATTCAACATCATAAACTTTCTTACGGTTGCTCATAAAGAAAATGTTGGCGATGACCAAAAAGATAATTGCCAGACCAAATACTTTAATCAATTTCTCTAAATCTAACTGGTTGGTTAAAACTATTTGGCGGTAACTGGCTAAAATATGCACCACCGGATTCAAATTAACAAACCACAACTCGGGCGCTATCAAGCTGGCGGGGTAGAAAATGGGGGATGACCAAAACCAAATGGAGAGGAAGAAAGATATTAAGTGGCCAAAATCGCGAATAAAGACGTTAATTAAAGATGAGATTAGGCTGAGGGCGTACACGAAAAGAAAAATAGTGAAAGATAAAAAGATTAGCGCCAGAAGGTTGATTTTTACTCCTAATCCTAAAATAAAAATAATAATGATTAAGACGGTGGTGTCTAACAGATAGTCAATGAATTTGACGATGGTGTTTGACAGAGGCAATAAGAAAAGGGGAAGGTAGTTGTTTTTGACCAAGTTGCGGTTGAGAATGAAGGCGTTCATTGATTGAGTCATAGTACGAGAAATAAAGTTCCAGACGGTCAGGCCCGACAGAATAATAATAGGTAGAGTCAAACTGTCGTTGGCGTCGGGCGTTTTCAGCCCAATCACTTTTATTAAGAAGAACGAAATGACAAGCGCTTGAATTATGGGGGTCAAAATAATCCAAAGCCAGCCTAAAAAGGTGAACTTGTAGCGGGCGCGAATCTCTTTTTGCACCAAATTTACCAGCCGTTCGTAGTTTATTCTCAACCAAAAAAGGCGGTTAAAAGAGGATTGTTTTGATAATGCAGTAGCCACATAGTTAGTATATCAAGTTAGATCGGGCCATTATAGAGAATACGGCGTGAGATCTTTCTCTGTTTCGTAAAAGCTTTAGCCACGGGCAGAGTAATAATAAAGCTAGCTCCTTTGGTAGTTTGATTGTTGGTAGCGAAAATGTCGCCCCGGTGTTGCTCCACCACCCACTTGACGAAAGGTAGGCCCAGTCCGGCGCTCCCGACAATGTTCGGCGTGGATTTGTCTTGGGTGTAGCGCTGAAAGATTCTCTTTTGCCAATCTTGGTTGATGCCTAATCCTTCATCTTGAACCGTTAGTTGAATTGTTTTGGGGTTTTTTCGCAAGATAATGGTTATGGTGCTTCCTGCTGGCGAAAACTTTCGGGCGTTGTCAATGAGATTAGTCAATGCTTCCAAGAAGTAACCAGTGTCAATATTTGCCCAGCATGTTTCTGTCAGTCGGTAGCGCAGTTTGTGCTTTGGTGCGAGAGAGTGGAAGTCTTTTTTCCACGACTTTATAAGTACACCAAGATTTTCTTTTTTCGGCTTGACAGATGCCATGCCCGATTCAATTTTTGTGTTTTGAATGATGTTGTGAACTGTCTTAAAAGTGGCATCAAGAATTTGCTCAACCTCTTGCAGGGTTTTGGAAGATGAAATGCTACCGGCTTGAGATTGGCTTATTTTCGTTTTGGCAATCAATAAGGGTCCTTTCAAGCGGTGTGATAGGTCAGAGAGAAACTCCATATTTCTTTTGTGGTCACCCTTGAGTTCTTGGTGATTGAGTTGATCTATTTGGATTTGTCTAATAGTGTCTAGGCCAACTTTGAGGGAGATGAGGATGACTAATACTCTAATGAATAAGGCGATTTGATAAGAAAACGCGTAAGTGTAAACAATAATAAGAAGTAAGAAGATATTTAGTAGTTTGGCGAACGAGTTTGGCAGAAAAGTATTTTGTGACTTATGAACGAGGGAGTAAAGCCCAATAGAAAAGAGAAGCGAAGAGGCGGCAGAGATTGATGTAAGCAACAGGTGGGTGTTTTCTATTATTAAGGGCACAATGACATCGGCGGTCGAGGCGATTATGGCGAAGATAATAAAAAAAGCGAACAGATGACTTTTTAATCCGTCGGGGTCTCTGTTTTCTCTAATGGTTTTAAGGGTGTCTTTGGTACTGATGAAGATAGATGTTAGTACATAAATTGCCAAAAATAAGGCAGTGAAGGATATGTCTGAATGAATCTCGTTTCCGATAAGTTTTGAGTTTGGCCAAAACCCCGGGTTGAAAGATAAATAAGCTAGAGGAACAGACAAGCAGTAGAAGAGAAATAGTTTATAAGAGGGACTTCTATGTTTGGGGAAGTTGGTGAAGAAATAAACAGAGCTGGCGGCGATGCCGACACCTGCCAAACCGGATGTTTTAATGAACAGTTCAGAGTTAGTGTTGATAAGCAGATAGGTTGAAAAAGGGTAAAGAATTAAAAAGAACAGTAACAACACAAACTTTTTTCGTAATTTGTTTAAGTTCCCCAGCGTGCCAAGAATAAAAGACGAATGGGCAATGATGGTTGCTCCGAGAATAAATAGGGAGATTTCTTGTATTTGAATATCGCTCATGGTGTTAACTGAGTCTTATCACAGTACAGCGTTTAAATCAAGGGTGTTTTAGGGTCTGCGACTAATTGAGATCGATTCTGGCCTTTAATATTTTTTGTACAATCTGATGTGGTTCTTTCATTTTGCGGAAAGCGTTATGATTACTAAGAGGTATATCGATACGTTTGTTAATATATTCAAAAAGATCCGTCTTAGTTTCTTTAAGATAATTTAAATTCTTTTTTATAATATCCAAGTCGCTTGGTATTTTTTTGTTGTTGACTGCTTGAAGAGTTAAAGCTTTGGCTCTTAGAAGATCCAAAGTTATATCGGGTGGTCCAAGGTTTCCGGTTGCGATTAGATAGTCGTCAGTATTCCTTTCATGGAGACGTTTTAACAAGGCCTTCTTCTTTTTTTTATCTGATCTTGCCTCGCTGATTATAGAATTGTTAATCGCTTCAGTGATGTTGTTTGATGCCATATAGCTCAACTTGTTGTTTTTGCCTCTGATTTCATCATCAATTATTTTGCAGACATTGTTTACGGTTGTGAATCCCATGTACGTTGTCAGTAAGGCGACTTCGTCGTAGGTATAGCTTCCGCTTTCGCCGCCATCTAGGATATTAATTTTTAATCCGTCCACTTCTTGGCTCAAAACATCTTGTGAGAATATACTTAAACCTGGTTTCACCTCTACAATTTTTATATTTTGGGGTAAACTTCTTGACAGTAGAATGTTCATTGCTGTTATTACACCAGACATGGCAGCTTTATTTATTATAGGTAGATTCCTCTTGGGTTGACCGTGTGTAAAAGGTATATCAAAACCCAGTCCACCTGACCCGGTGGTTCCTATTTGAACATAAGTGCACTTTTCGTCAATTTCATTTAGGTTGGTATAAATTTCGTGAAAAAGATTCACCAATTTTGAGAAATCAGTGTTGTCATTTGCTGTGCATACTGTTGCTAGGTTTACAGAATTGACTATTAGACTTGGTTTGTGGTCTCTGATTAATCTGGTAACTTTTTTATCAAAAATATTTCCGTTGTACAGCTGATTGTCTGAAGTGTCAAATTTTTCTTTTGTATTTACATCTACTACAATGAACATGTATTCATTAGACAGTAAACGTATCAAGTTCCTTCCTAGTAGTCCACCGCCTCCAAAGACAACGCAAACCTTTTTTTGAGAAATGTTTTTACTCATATGACCGTTATTTTCCCACTGAAAAATTATTTTAATAGTGACGTATACAAAAGGATTATATCTTCTAAGAATCCTTTTTTCCAGTCATTAATAGATTTTGACGTTGATTTTGTTGGTGAAGTTTTAAGTAATTTTTCAAGCTATCAACTGGAGATAAAAAGTCTTGACATGAAGAAAGAGCTATCAGCCTTTATTAAGGTTCATGTTGCTGCACATAAAGGGAATGATGACAGGTATATTGATAAGAAAAATTATCTTCTAAAAAACAAATTCCTTGATTTACTGCCAGACAGAAAATTAAACAATGCACAGGTTATTGCTGTTAGCTCTGGTTCCAGTGGGGTGCCGTATTTTTGGCCAAGAGGTTATTACCTTGAATTAGAGACGACGATAATACATGAACTTCTGTTGAAGTACATATTTAATATTCATAAAGAAAAAACATTGTTCATCAATGCCTATTCCATGGGAATGTATGTTGCAGGTGTCTTCACAAATAATGCAGTTACCAGAATTGCCCAAAGAGGATATGATATCAGTATTATTAATCCAGGCATATCGGTTGAAGATGTAATTCGAATAATAAAAGAAATAGGTGAAAACTATACCCAAATCATTATTAGTGGCTATCCCCCTTTTGTTCAAGATATAGTCGAATTTGGTACAAAATCTGGTATTGACTGGTCTGATGTCAACATTAAATTTATTTTTGGCGCAGAGGCAATTAGTGAAGAGTGGCGTAGTAATTTACTAAGTTTAGCCCACCAAGAGGACAGATACCATTCCAGCTTTAATACATATGGTTCGGCAGATTTGGCGGTTTTGGGTCATGAGACACCTTTTAGCATACTTGTTAAAGAACTCATGACACAGAACAAGTATTTATACGAAAGTATTTTGAACCAGCGCTCTGTTTCTACGCTAGTACAATACCATCCCTGTCTAAAATATTTTGAGGAAGAGAACGGTGAGTTGTTGTGTTCAGGTTTGGGCGGCATGCCTCTTTTAAATTATAACTTACACGACCACGGTTCAATATATAGCTTTGACGAACTAATAAGCTTATTTGAATCTCAGAATATAGATATTTTACAAATATCAAGGAAAAAGAAAATAGCCGTCTGGAAATTACCTTTTATAGTATTGTTTGGGAAAAGTGATCAAACCGTAACACTTTATGGTCTTAATGTTTATCCCCAAACGATTAGAAAGGCTCTAGATGATAAGAAGATATCACATCTTGTGACTGGCAGGAGTACAATTTCGACCGAATATACACGGAAAGGAAGGCAGTTCCTAAATATACAAATCGAGCTCAGAGAGTCCGTCAAGAAAGATAATGCTTTAAAAAACAAAATAGGGATCACTGTCAAGGAGACTCTTCTGGCGGAAAATTACGAGTACCGAACGTTATACAGCAAGATAGGAGAAACAGCGATACCAGTCATTGAGCTAATTGAATACGGTCAAATTGCCCACAACAGAGGAATTAAACAACAATGGATAAAGAAAGTATAGTTGTCAGCACGATCAACAAAGATGATTTATTTCTTAAAAAGAAAGACTTAAACAAGAATGGTTATATTTGGAATGACGTAACTGATGAAAATGTCTCTGAATTGGAAGAGATTTATAAATATTCAGATCAAAAAATATCGGAGCAAATAATTAATAAAGAAAGAACCGTGATTGTGGAATATCCTTGGTCCAAAAATGCTGTTCGACTGCTTGAACAAAAATATTTTTTAGAGCTGTGTTTTTCAAGAAACAGAAACCTTATTTCCACCGAAGAACAGGCGGTTATTTACGATAAAAAAATCGCTATCGCCGGCTTGAGCGTGGGAAGTAATATTTGTAAGACTATGGCTATGCAAGGGGTCGGAAACAAATTCAACATTGCAGACTCTGATACATTATCTTCAACAAATCTCAATCGTCTTAATGAGAGCATAGTTGACATTGGAAAGTCAAAAGCAATTCTTCTCGGAAGGAGGCTGGCTGAAAGAAATCCTTTTCTCGGAATCAAAGTATTTGAGGAAGGCATCAGTGAAGAAAACATCGGGGAATTTACAGCCGGAGCATCAATAATATTCGATGAGATAGACGATTTGAGATTGAAGTTGTTGTTAAGAGATCATGCAAAAAGGAGCAAAACACCCTTAATTATGATCACTGACAATGGTGATAATGTCATGGTTGATATTGAAAGATACGATCTTAAGAACAATCTGATGCCATTTCACGGTTTATTGAGTGATAAAGAGTTGAGCATTATCAGAAAGGCCAAAAGAGGATTAGGACCTAAAGAGAGAGTACGCTTGTCTTTAAAAATCGTGAAGCCGTACAATGCTGTACCAAGAATGCAAGATTCGCTGACCATGGTAGGAGAGACGCTGAATACTTGGCCTCAACTAGGCACAGCAGCGACATTGGCTGGTTCTGTTGGTTGTTATATAACCAGAAAGATTATTTTGGGTGAAGCTATTGTGTCTGGCCGACATCATATTTCAATAGATAGCATGTTGATACCAAAGCATAGAAGTGTGAAGTCGAAAATTTCGAGGTTGAACAAAACTGTAGGCTTTGTTCGCAAAATGAGTAAAGCGAAAAGTTAAATGACAAACGGCTTTCTAATCTTAACTGTTGGAAGTTTGGCCAATTTACTTCTTGGTACTATTGTCTGGCGATATTCGAGAAAAATATCTGTCAAAGCTCCATTCTTTTTATTGACTTTGGCGTTAGTCTTGTGGTCAATAGCCAATCATATATCTGTAACAGTCTCAGAGCCGGCAACCATTCTGCTATGGATGAGAGTGGTAATGAGTTTGGCCACTTTACAGGCTGCTTCTTTTCTTTTATTCGCTCTCTCATTCCCTGATGGTTTACCAAGCAAATATTACAAACATTTACCATATTTTACAGTCTTGATACTGGTAACTTTAGTGGTTACACAGACCGGTCTACTGTTTTCTGGTGTTGATATAGATTCTTTCACTGGCCAAAGAGGTCCCATAGTAGGGCCGGGCATGTTAGTTTTCTTACTAGTTGCCGTAGGCTCAATTCTGCTTGGTTTAATTAATTTAATAATTAAATATTTAAATTATTCCGGTAAAAATAAGGTTCTAATCAGCTATCTCTTTATCGGTATATTCATAATGTTTTTTATGTTGATATTCAATAATCTTATTTTGGTAGTGTTATTCAAATTTGACTCAAATGTTCAATTGGGGCCAATCTATACTTTACCCTTTGTCCTCTTCACCTCTTACGCCATCTTAAAACACCAGCTCTTTGATATTAGGGTCGTCATTAGAAAGATTGTGGTTTACTCAACCTTACTGGTGGTGATTTTTGGCGTTTACTCGGGCATCGTCTTTGCTCTAACCGCTTATCTGCCACTCAATCAAACCGTTGGTAGTTTGGTCGCCGCCCTCTTAATTGCCATTGGCTTTGAACCTCTCAAAAAACGTTTACAAACCGCCACAGAAAAATTCCTCTTCGTATCAGATTATGACCCCGATGAAGAAATTAAAAAACTTAGCGCCACCTTATCTAACGTTATTGACTTAGATGAAGCCCTACGCTCCCTCATGCAAAGTGTCATGACGGCCGTCAAATTGGAGCGTGCCGCCACAGTGGTTTTGACCCGCAACGAATCTGAGCATATCACCAAAGAAGTTGATGATTTGGTCAAAGAGGACAAAGGGGAGAAGCCACACGAACTCAACATCAAGAGCGTGCAAGAGGTCAATTTTAAGGCACCTGATCGCTTGCTGGGCCCCAATATGCAACCCGTTATAGAATATTTTAATAAAAAACCAACTATTCAGCTCGTGCAAACAATGACTCAAGAGATTGAGGATGCAGAACAAATTTACCAAAATTTGACGCGCAAAGTGGCCAAAGGCCAGCACCTAGACTTGGCTGAAGGAGCGCGAGTGCTGGCCATTAAGAAAAAAATAGTCAATGAACTCACTAAACTGAAAATTGCCATTGTCATTCCCATTATGGTCAAAAACAAATTAGTAGGATTAGTCTTCTTCGGCGATAAGCTCTCCAACGACTCTTTTTACGAGCAAGATCTTAATTTTCTGGGAGTCGTCGGGTCACAAACAGCCAACGCCATTGAGAAAGCCCGTTTTTACGAAGAAGATCAGCTCAAGAGCGAATTCGTTTCCATTGCTTCGCACGAACTTTTAACTCCCACCGCCGCCATAGAAGGGTATTTGAGCATGATTTTAGAAGAGAAGATGGGCCAAATTGACCCCAAAGCAGAAGAATACCTGTGGAAGGTCTTCAACTCCTCCAAGCGTCTCTCCCGATTGGTTAAAGACTTGCTATCTATTTCGCGCATTGAAAGTGGTCGCATAAAAATTGAACCGAAGGTTTTCAACTTAAACGAATTAGTGCAACAGCAGATAGATCAGCTGTCTGTACGCGCACAAGAGGCGAGTCTCTATTTGAAGTTTAACCCGACCAAAGCGCCCGTGGAAGTCTTTGCTGATCCGGAGCGAGTAGCCCAAGCAGTTGTTAATATTGTTGGTAACGGCATTAAATACACCAAAAAAGGTGGGGTAGAAGTCAAAATTGTGCCCAAGTCTAAACAGGTAGAATTACAGGTTATAGATACGGGTGTCGGTTTGAGCGCCGAAGACAGAGAGCACCTCTTTCAAAAATTCAGCCGTATTGATAACCGGCAAACGGCGGGCATTGCAGGTACAGGTCTTGGCTTGTACATTACCAAGTCAATGATAGAATTAATGGGAGGGTCAGTAGCGGTTCAAAGTAAGGTTGGAGTCGGCTCCACTTTCTCTTTTACCTTACCGCGAGGGAGTGCTAGAAATGCTAATATTAAACGGTTGAAGCCAATTAAAAATAATCATCCTTAAATAATAAATATGGAAGAGAAAAGTACAAGAACAATACTATTAGCCGAAGACGATGTTGTCTTACAAGAGATGTATAAAGAACGCTTGTTGGCAGAAGGTTACAGTGTAGATTTAGCCAAAGATGGGTTAGAGGCTTTGAGTAAAATTGCCAGCACCACACCCGATTTAATGATCTTAGATGTAATGATGCCCAACCTAAACGGTATAGATGTGTTGAAAAAAATTAAAGCGCAAGACAAAACTAAAAATATTCCTATTATCGTTGCTACCGCTTTGGTACAAGATATGACTGAAATTAAAAAAATGTTGAGCGAGCAAGATTCTTACTTAATCAAATCTGAAGTAATGCCCGGTGATGTTGTTAAACTAGTCAATCAAAAACTGAGCGGGGCGCCGGCTGGTTAGACGCGTGCCGTCTAGTTAAAAGCCTGTAATATTTGATATATCTGGGGGCAAGTCCGGTAATTCTTCCGAGTCTCTCGGGTCTTCAATTTCTGAAATAGGCCCACCTTGCGAACTGCCTGATTCCGAACTGGCCGATTCCTCGGAACTCTCTTCAGTGGCGGGTGGTGTGTAAGAGGAGTAGAAATTAAAAGGATTAATAGTTCCCGTAACGTCATTCTCAAAATTGACATTAGAGACGCCGTCGTAGCGACTGCGTACATCATTCAAGGATTCCTGATTATAATCAGGCAAGCCCACGCTCGGTTGGGCTAATTCTTTCGGTTTGACAATAGACTGCACCTCTATAAATTCATAAATAACAAAAGCAATAATCAGCGCAATAATTACAGGCATAAAAAGTCGGCCAATTGTTGTCAAATTAAAATTAATTCTCAGCTTTTTCATTGGAAATTTCTTTAGCCGCGTTTTGGTGGTAGGTCCAAAAGACGACGTTGGCGGTCAGTGCCTCCGGATTGTCGTTGTCGTTGCTTAACTGTAGAGAAGCTAAAATTGAATATCTATCTAAGTTGGTGATGCGGTCTAGAAAGTTCACCAAATTTGGGTAGGAAGTAGTTAATGTTAGGCTGTAAACTGTCGCATGGTACTGGCTGAGTAATTCTTCTTCATGCGGTTTGTTGGCGCTGACCGGTTTGGCAGATTCAACTTTATCATCCGTCTTTTTACTGTCTGTACTTTTGGTAGAGGCGACCTTTTTCGTTCGTAAGGTGGTGTTAATGTTGCTAATATTTATTCCTGTTTCATTGCCAATTTGCTCTATGGCGGCAATCATTAGGCCGGTGTCGCTGTTTTGCGGAATAGCCAAATTGATTTTATTTAAGTCAACTTTAATCGTCTCATACTGTTGTTCTGCTTTTGCTAACAGCTCTTCTTTCTGATCGTTCTCTAAGAGTTTTAGTTTAGTTTGATCACGTTTATTCGTGGCATCCTTCAATCTGTTCAGCTCGCTTCTGACCATAAACATGTAAATTGCCGTACCAACCAGTATGGTGGCCATAATTAGCAGAAATGTTTTAGTTGTGAGGAAACTTTTTTTATTCATGGGCTTAAATCAAACGTTGCTCTGAGGGCGAAGTTGTGTCCGCTATTCGCTTCTTGAGACAGGGCATTAATAGAATCTACTACCACATTAGACACTCTCTGCCGGCTATCTTCATCTGTGCTCTGATAAAGTAGAGCTTCTCTGAACACTCCTACTGCTCGTCTATTCTCTGCCAAGCCTGAAATGGCTACCAAGTACTTGCCTTGGTCTTGGCTGGTGTTGATAGCGGTTATGTGCACGTTAGGGGGTAATGATTGTTCAATATAGCGAAACATGTCGGCCCAATCTCTATCGTTTTTTACAATGGTCGTGAACTCGGTTACATTTTTAGCCAGACTGCCGGCTTCTTTGGAAATCTGGTCGTAACGAGCAACTGCCTGACTCAATTTCTGGTTTTCAGTTAATAAATCTGACGTCTCTTGTTCTACCTGTTTTCTTTCGTAGCGGGTTATTCCCCAAACAATTAAAAGGGCCAAGACTACCAAAAGCAAAATGAACCACGCCTGTGAGGCATGACGCTCAAAACCGAGAATACTTTTTCTATGTTTGGGAAGTAAATTAATGCTATTCATCAAAATTTCTTAAACTGGCCCCCAAAGCGGCCAGATAGCTACTATCACAGCCGGCCTGTTCTTGAGAATTAATTTTGGGCTGACCAATTTCTACAATTTCATTGAAATATTCGGCCAAAATAGTATCTAAGTGAGGTACGCGCGCGCCACTGCCCGAAAGAAAAATCTTCTCAATGGAGTCTGTTTGATGATTCTTGTTTTTGTAGTATTTAATAGAGGCAGCTACTCTGTCAGACAGATTGGTTAGCATCACATTGAAGTTCTGCTTAATTTGTTCGGCGGTAATGTTTAGCTCATCTTTTGCCAAGAAAGCATCCCAGTTTTTATCTTGCAAAGCGACGGTATTTAAGACGTGAATAAGGTCTTTGTCAAAAACAGCGATAGCGGCGTGGGTGGAGCCGATATCTACAGTGACGTAATTGTTGTGGTCGGCTTTGTGTAATCGGCCTAACGAAATGGAGGTTGTTTCCAACGCGCGGGTGTTCAGCCCGACTTTATCAACGGCTCCCAAAATCCAGTCAACAAAGCGTTTATTGGTGGCAAAAACCATTACTTCCATCTCTTTCTGGTCTTTGCTCGTATGCAGAATGAACAGGTCCACATACATATTCTCTGCTTTAAGAGGTAAGTCTGGTTCCAGCTCATGTGGGGCGGCTTCCTTAGCATCGTTTAGGGGCATTTGGGGCATGGTTAATATTTTGGTGAAAACCCCTTCATCGCCAAAAGTAATGACCGCCTCTTTGACGTGTGTTCGTTTGGGCTTGGTGTTGTTAATAGCATTCATAATAGCGCCAGCCAGTTCATCATCTTTAGAATCCTTCCGCATTTCGGTGAATGTTCTTGGTAAATTTGAGCGCCCGAAATTAGTCACTGTTTGCCCGTTATTAGCAGACTCAATGACTCGCACGCTGTGCTCTGTTAAGTGAATGCCGAGTTGTCGGGGAATTTTTTTCATTAGTAGGCGTTAACTAAATTGTACATCGGTTGCAAAACGGATACTAACAATAAGGCGATACCAATACCTAACACAATCATAATAATGGGTTCCAAAGCGGCTGAAAGATTACGAGTGGTATTATCTACTTCTTGCTCGTAGAAATTGGCAATCACTTTGAAGGATTGATCAAGCGTGCCCGATTTTTCACCAACTTGCACCAACTGCGCTACCATATTGGGAAAATATTTGCTCTCTCGCAGGGCGGAGGCGACGGGCATACCGTTCTCTACCTTTGTTTCTATCAGGCCTAATTCTGCTTCAATGGCGTCGTTACCAACCAGTTTCTTAGTGGTGGAGAAGATTTCTAAAATTGGTAAACCCGAAGCGAGCAAAGACGAGAAGCCCAAACTGAAACGAGCTAAATAAACTTGTTTTAATAATTTACCAAAAACAGGTACCCGCATCTTCATTTTATCCCAGATCATTTTCATTTTTTTAATGCGCAAGCTGAAAAAGAAGCCGATGTAGCCAAACAGCATCAATAAAATTATCAATAGCCAATATTTGACGGTAAAATCTGAGACAGATATTAGTGCTTTTGTAGATACGGGTAGGTCAACGCCTGCATCATCAAAAACAGTTTTCAAGCGGGGAATGACAAAAACGACGATAACCGCAATGACCATTATCATTAAGACGCTAACAATAGCCGGGTAAAGCAGAGCGGAGCGAACTTTGCTCTTTATATCGGCGTCTTTCTGTAGCTGTTTGGTGATTCTGGCCAATATTTTATCTAAGTTACCCGATTTTTCACCCGCCAAAATCATTTGAATGTACACTTTATCAAAGGCTTTCGGGTATTTTGACAGAGCTTCAGACAAAGCGGTGCCTCCTTCCACTTCCGATGCCAAATCATTCAACATTTTGGTAATCGGTTTCTTGTTTGATTCGGAGTTGATAGATTTGAGCGCGTCAGACACAGAAAGACCCGATTTAACCATAACCGCCAATTGCTCTGTCAGAATAATTTTATCTCTTAATTTTAGTTTGGTGTTAGACCCGCCGAATGAATTTGCGCCAAATAGGTGACTAACTTCGCTAACAGAAAAAACAATTAATCCTTTTGTCTTTAAGGTGTTGCGGGCCTGACCAATCGTTTTGGCTTCTATCTTTCCTCTAACGGTGTCGCCATCAACGTTTCTCGCCCGATATTTATAAGTAGGCATCAGTCTTTGGTTACGCGCCAAACCTCTTCCAAAGTGGTGAGGTTGTCTAGCGCCTTTAATATTCCGTCTTGCAACATGGTGGTCATGCCGTCGTTAATGGCCTGCTGAGCAATCTTGGAATCGTCAGATTTGCCGTTAACCAATTCTTTAACGTTATTATTGACATCTAAAATTTCAAACAGGCCGATGCGACCCGAATAGCCCGTGCCGTTACAGATTTCACAGCCCTTGCCTTTGACGAAAGACATTTTGGCAGGCGCTTTGAATTCTCTTATTTTGGCAATTTCTTCTTTAATAAACTGCAATTCTTGAGAAGAAGGATTATACGGCTCTTTACAGTGATCGCAAACTTTACGGGCCAGTCTTTGGGCGATAACTGTGTTGATTGAAGATGAGATCAGAAAAGGTTCCACACCCATATCAATTAAGCGGGGGAATGAGCCGGCGGCGTTATTTGTGTGCAAAGTAGAAAGCACAATGTGACCTGTTAGGGCAGATTGGATGGCAATTTCAGCGGTCGGTTTGTCTCTAATTTCACCAACCATAATAATGTCTGGGTCTTGACGAACAATAGCCCTTAAGCCGTCGGCGAAATCATAATCAATATCTGGGTTGACTTGGCTTTGATTAATGCCCTCAATGCGATATTCAATGGGGTTCTCTAGCGTTACAATATTGACTCCGACATCCATGAGTTGTCCCAAAAGAGCGTAAAGGGTGGTCGTTTTACCCGAGCCTGTTGGGCCACAGACCAAAGTCATACCGAAACTCTTCTTAATGTTCTTTTTAACGATGTCGTATGAGCGCCCACGCACACCAATCTCTTCCAATGACAGAATGCCTTGTGATTTATCTAGTACGCGCATAACTGCTTTCTCCCCGTCGGCCACGGGCAGAATGGAGAGGCGAAAGTCAACAGGATTTTTGTCTATTTCAACCATAAAACGGCCGTCTTGAGGTAGGCGATGTTCATCAATCTTCAAGTTGCCAATAATTTTTAGCCGAGCAATGATGGCCGCCTGTATCGTTTTTGGTAGTTTAATGCGCATGCGCAAAACGCCATCTACTCTGAAGCGAACGGCAACGGAATCTTCGTACGGCTCAATGTGAATGTCGGAGGCCTTTTCACGCACTGCTCGACGCAGGAGAGATAAAACAATTCTAGAAGTGGGAGAATCATCACCTGATACTTCAACATTCTCCGCTTGCGCTTGCACGATCTCTTTTTTAGATATACCCAATTCAGTATCTTTTATAACCGTCTCCACCTCTTTCTCCAAGCCGGAGTACTGATTTAATATGCGGTTAATGTCTTCTGTGGTAGCCAAAACGGGTATAACGTCTCGCCCCGTACTTTTTTTAATTAGCTGTACCGTTTCCAAGTTTTCAGGGTCAACCATAGCCACAGTGATAGAGTTTTTATCTGCCTCAATAGGAGCCGCTTTATGTCGGCGGGCGAACAATTCGGGTAGAATATTCAAAACATTCTTACCAACTCTAATGCTAGACAAATCTTTATAGGCGACCGTCTTGGGTTTAATGGCTTGTTTGTATAAATTTGAATTGGTGGCGGGGTCAGTGGGTGAGGGCTGAGCGAGATTCTGTTTGGGGTCTCGTTTTTTGAATTTATCAAAGAGGATTAACAAATTAGGCGTTTTTTTAACCGTTTCTTCTTCAATAATAGGCTCGCTTCCGCCTGTTACGGGCGCCTCTTCTTCAACTTTATCTGCTAGAACTTCGTCTGGCACGAACTCGGCCTCATCTGCCGGCTGTTTTTCAGATTGGATTTGATCTACCTCATCTGGCGGAGTGGTAATTTCGGCCCCGTTTTCGTCAAACCGAGTGGCGTGTTTGTGTAGTTGACCGCGTCTTGTCTCCACCAAATTTCTCAATTTATCTGCGGGTTTAAATTTAATTACTTTAGTTGGTAGTACCAAAATTTGGTGCCCACGACCCTTGGGGTCGGGAACAGACTTAGAAGGGTAATGATGGATTCTGAAACGACCAAAATTGGCAATCTTAACTTCTTCACCACTATTAAGCACTTGGGCAATGGTGTCAGATATGCCATCAATAATTTTTCTAGTCGCCATCAAAGAGAGCCCAGAACGCCGGGCTACCTCACGATAAACATCGTTTGTATTGCGCATCCATTCCATTTTATCAATGCTTGCGGGTTATCTCTACAGGTTAGGTTCAGATAACGTTCCATGCCCTTTGAAAGACAGTACAGCAGTCGTGTTTTCTTGATAAAGCAATAATGGTAAGCTAAATAATGCATGTATCAATCACTATATCGAACTTATCGGCCGAACGATTTTAGCCAAATTGTCGGGCAAGAGCATGTTGTTCGGCTCCTGCGGTCCGCTTTAGCAAAGAACAAAGTGGCTCATGCCTATTTTTTTACGGGCCCGCGCGGTACGGGTAAGACTACCGTCGCGCGGTTACTAGCGAAGGCGGTGAATTGCACGTCTGAAAATCCTATATGCAATCAATGTGATTCTTGTCTCTCTCTGACAGAAGGCAAAAGCTTAGATGTAATTGAAATAGACGCCGCTTCCAATAACGGAGTAGATGACGTTCGTGCTTTACGTGAGCGCATTCAGTTTCCTCCTCAAATGTTGAAGAAGAAGGTTTACATCATTGATGAAGTGCATATGCTCTCAACACCCGCCTTTAACGCCTTGTTAAAAACTTTGGAAGAGCCACCCGCGCACGCCATGTTTATTTTAGCGACGACGGAGCCGAATAAAGTTCCTATAACTATTCAATCACGTTGTCAGCGGTTAGATTTTCATCGGGCGACGAGTAAACAAATTGTGCAGAATCTGAAAAATATCGCCCAAACAGAAGAAATCAAAATTGAAGATCAAGCCTTGGCCTTACTGGCAGATTTAGCCGAGGGTAGTTTTAGAGATTCTATCACTTTACTAGAAAGAGTACTGCAAGAAGAAGATAAAGAAATTTCTGTTGAGCAGGTCAATCGTCTTTTGGGTTTGGGAGATGAAAAAACAGTACAAGAGTTATTGCAGGCTATTATTGAATTTAGTGCCACAGAAGCTTTCCAAAAACTTGATATTGCCATTGAGAAAGGGGTTAATCCTACTTATTTGGCTTACGGCTTAATTCATTTAATGCGCCGACTATTGTATATGAGAGTAGGAGCGGTGAAGAGCAGTCGAGATTTTGACCAAAACAATTACGACAAATTAGACATCGGCCAGTATCGTCGGTTATTAGATTTATGGCAAGAAGCAGCTATAAATACACACGATTCACCAATAGACCGACTGCCTTTAGAGTTGGCTTTGGCCGAATGGATGCAAGAGAAAAAGATTGAACCGCCGAAAGTTGAACCGCCGAGCGCGACTGTTCAGCCGTCTGCCGAGCAGGCCAGCGTGGGGGTCGCCCGAATAATCAAAAACAGCAAAACGTATGTTTTAGATACGAAGCAGTGGGAAGAGGTGTTGGCCAAATTAATTGCCCACAACCATTCGCTAACCAAACTTTTACAACAGGCTAGCCTTGGCCAAGTAGAAGGAGACCGTTTACCAATCTTTGTGCAGTACAAGTTTCATGCGGAAACCTTGGCGCAGAAAGTCAACTTTGACGCACTGGCCAACGCTCTGCAAGAAGTAACCAAAACTACCTTAGTGCCTGTTTTTGAAATTGGTCAGCCCAAAGATAAGCAACCATCTGCTGGCGAAAATTCGGGTGAGAAGTCTGGCGCAGAACCGAGCGGGGAGCAAGACCAGAACGGCGATTCCACAACAGAAGACGATTTACTTAACAAGGTCAACGAGGTTTTCTCTTAATTGAGCGGGTTTTTTAATGATTTATTAATTGCTATGCTGAAAGTTGAAATAACATTTTAAATATGA
>Ga0210057_1003572_pt1 | contig 21351 bp, 23 predicted proteins | sample CryGeyCG2114_010_2_FD_183968 | JGI IMG/M metagenome (GOLD analysis project Ga0210057, IMG submission 183968) | Groundwater microbial communities from aquifer - Crystal Geyser CG10_big_fil_rev_8/21/14_0.10 (SPAdes) (version 2) | ecosystem: Environmental > Aquatic > Deep subsurface > Groundwater ...
AGAAAGACGGACTACCTTCTCCAGTCGATGGAGGTAAAAAGGTGAAAAAAGTCTCCACGCCCACGGTGTCTAATTATATCATTCAACGACCACCACTACGGTGTCATAGTTAAATCATTTGACACGTACAGAATGTGTATAGCACTTTGCTATGAAACCTCGGAATTCATTGTCGCGTTAGCACTTACATTTGTTTGAAAAAAGTTAAAGCAAAGGATAGTATTAGTCCCTCAACATGGAACTCAACGATTCTTGTGGTGGATGCTTGTGGGCTTGACAAACTAGCCGTTATAGTGTTATAATTATGAATAGCTATGAATGGGCGCAGTTTACCTATTTGCGTCTGTTCGTACTTGCTTAGTTCTTTGTCATCCCCAAGAACCAAACAAATCTACCGCAATAAAAATTACACCACACATTTTTGAAATAAAAGGGGTCTGACCCCGTTTATTTCAAAAATGTGTGGTGTAATTTGGAGCACCACGAAGGAGGTGTGACATGGATATTGTTAGAATGGGATTGTTGGCTGGTGGTGGGCTGATAACAGCACTGAATGTTCTCAGTGCTATTGGTCCAGATGGAGGACTTTTGAATGTGGCGCTGGCGCTTTTCTTTGGCGCTGGATTCGGCAATAGAGATAGCCCAACGCACTTTTACGCGTTCGGGCTATTGTTTTTTACAAAATTACTCCACTTATCCACAGTTTTTTACTTTCCAGACACGACGTGTCTGTTATCCACATGTGCAAATTATGTCGAATAAACCAGTGCAAATGCGCCAACTCCGTACCTCGCATAGAACTTACGAAAATGGATGCAGTTCAAGGCGCGAGCCCGACTTGCGACCAAACTGTAGATAGACCTACAGTGCGGGAGAAAGTCGGGCGAAGCAACGCAGAAATGCGCCATTTTCGTAAGTTCTATCTAGCAGTTTATGAGCCCACAGAGGAAATTCATAATACCAAACGCCGAAAACATAATAAACATCCCCACCACCCCCCATACCATGTGCATTCTACCCTCCTCCGCTTTTGCGGGATCATCTGATTTTGTAATGAACTGAAACACACCCCAGAGAAAATAGACCAATGCTATCGCAAACATTAGCCCTATCAGAGGATTTAGTATCTCCGACTTTATCTTCTCTATAACCGCTACCGCGGCCAATGTATTTTCTGAATACGGAAACACGTTTATTGTTCAGCGCGGTTGCGCAACTTTCTTATTTACTTATCCCAAAACTGGATGCAGGTGCGCAGGTTGGAGTAATTTTAGGAAATTTAAGGGGTCAGACCCCCTAGATTTAAGGGGTCAGACCCCTTTAATTTCCAAATTGCGAAACCAGAACAAATGCGCCAGTTTTGAAAGAAGTTACTCAAATGGGTTCTCAACGAGCGGTACCTGATCCCCACGCAAAGTGCTTGTCTGATCTATGCTGAATGTACGAGCTACGATGCCTACCAACCCCCATACAGATACTATCACGAACAGCGCAATTATACCCCAGATCATTCTGTTGCGACCCTCGGCTCGCTTCGTCTCGTCTGATGCGCCCGCAAAGATAAATTCACCCAGCCCCCAGATAAAGTAGACGAGGGCAAGCGTGATGAGAAGAGGCACCGCGAGCGACAACAAATACGTGACATCCAATATCACCGTCTCTATCGTTGCACCTTGTGCGTTTGCTACCATTGGAAGCACGAATAGCGACAACGCAACAAGTCCACCAAACCTTGAGATTTTGTTCATCATATATTTCTTATTCTTTATAAATTATTGGTATTACGATACGACTTCAAGATAACTGCTATAATTATAAACACTGCATTTAGATATCACAACAAAGATATACACAGACCATAATGTCCTCAGTCAATATCAATTGAATTGTGGAGCATCGGGGTTCGTTCTTTTTCTATCAAGATCGAAGGATTTGGTTACAATATTTACAATAGCCCAGACAGATACCATCACCACTAGGATAATTATCCCCCAAAGCATCAACTGTACAGCTTTCTCTCGCTCCCCCGGTTGGTCTGCTTTCAGGATGTAGTTTGCAAGACCCCACAAGAAGTAGATGAGCGCGAGAACAAATATAAGAGGTATGACCCTATTTAGTAGAGCAAGTATATTGTCTATCGCATCGTCCGTGGTCCCCTCAAGACCCCAAGCAACTGCTGGGAACAAAAGAAGCGCAAAGACTGCAAAAGCTACGAGCTTTCCCCATCCAAATCCTAGTTTTGATAACTTTATTTTATTCATTGTGCAATTCTAATGTTTATGTTTGTAATATTCTAAAACAAGCCACGTTTGGAAGGTTCGGGTGGGGCGGCATTATCAAGTGGCACAAGATCAAGAGCGATATTTACAATAGCCCAGACAGATACCATCACCACCAGTCCGGCGATGCCGAATATCATAATGTTCTTTGCCTTTTCCTTCTCCCCTTCATTGTCAGCCTTTCCGATGAAATTGGCAAGCCCCCACAGTATATAAATAAGCGCCATTACGATGATGATGGGGACAAGACGGTTTAGAAGATTGACTCCACAGGCGACAAGCGCTCGAAAACTGCTACTACCACACTCCTGTCTAGCTCCTACTCCAGACGCGCCGGCAGGAGCAGTACCGGGGAAAGCGGCAGCGTACGAAAGGCTTGGTGTCGCAAAACCAAATGTAAAAACTATAAGAAGTGCTATAATTATATTTCTAGAATAGGACATTGATATTGTTAACTAGCTGGGTTTACTACTGCAATTCTGTAACCGTGGACTTGACGACCTCTACTATCGCGTATGCACCAAGTATTATGGAGGCACCAACCACAGTCCAGAGAAATGTCTTGTGGGCGGCTTCTACCTTGCCTTGATTACCTCCTGCCGTTACATATAGAAAGCCCGAATATATGATGGCAAGGGCGGCAAGCGGAAGCCCGATCTGCATGGCGATCTCCACAATCTTGCCAAGAAGGTCGGGGATGGACTTGATGGAACCACCCGCGCCACCAAGCGGGTTTTCTATCTTGAAGGTGGAACCACCTGCACCAACAGCATGCGCGGACAGCGGTGGCAACAGATATGCTACTGCGACGAAGAGAAACGAGCCAATCTTCATTTGCATTTTATACATCATAATTAATCAAAAATTACTCCGGTAACACCAAGCGCGTCAAATATAAACTTAACGAGCACAAATGCGGCGAGTGCCACCACCAGACCAATAATCACATCCATGATTATGCTCTTGCCCTTCTCTATATTGCCGGGCGACCACGCGCCAGATAGTATAAGCATACCCGCTATCGCGATAGACAGTGCCGCGAGAGGAAGCAATATCTTGATTAACCATTTGGCAATCTCTTGTATCATAGCCACAAGATCCGCGAGCGTGCACATGGAGCCTTCGGCTTTTCCACACTGCACCAAACCATCATCTACTCCAGTACCACCGGTCTGAGCAAGGTAAGAAGAGCCATTGTTTGACACAGCCAGCGACTCGTAACCTCCTCCGATCGGTGAGATAAATGATAGCAGTAAGAGTGCCACAAAAACAGAAATCGTAGCTCCGGATCTCACAAAAGACATTTCTTGTAACAAAAACCTACCCAAGGCGCCGTCTTGTTTTTTTTGTCTTACGTTTTTCATTGAGAAATATGGTGTAGACTATAAATTTAGAATTCACTAGACTTCTTTCAAAACAAGATGCTGGCGTGCTGGTTGGAGGAATTTTGGGAAATTTAAGGGGTCAGACCCCATAAATTTCCAAATTCTGAAACCTGCGCAGATGCGCCACTTTTGAAAGAAGTCTACTGTACTAAAACCTTCAGTTCTTCCCTAGCCTGCCTCAACGATTCCGCGTTCCCAAGCGAGCCTGTCATAATGCGATCCATCATACGCTTAAAGATAGCGCTTGTCCGAGTTGGATCGGGGTCTATCCACCCCTTAGCCACAAGGGCAGACTTGGCGAATGTTGTCATAAATGGATCATCAAATCTCTCTGAAAGCGTACTTCTGCTTGCAGATGGTACTCCACTTGCGCTCATGAGAAGCAGAGCATTGTCGCGAGACAAAAGCTCGTAGGCGGCAGAGTAGGACGCTTGAGGCGACTTCGCATTGCGCAGTATAGCCAAGCCGTATGACTTGCCGTAGGTTGCAGGACTCGAGCCCTCTCTTTGCGGAATCATAGATACATCTAGATTTAGATTTGGATTACCGGAACGAATGAGAGGCAACTCACTGGCGAATCCAAGATACATGGCAAGTTCTCCTCTCTTAAACATCTCCGCTGATTGCGGAAGAGCAGTATTCCATGTATAGACAGACTTGGTAGGATTGCCAAACTCTATAAAGAAACGAAGGGCGGACAAAGATGGTTCTGACGCCGGATTCGTCTCTCCAAGCAGTGAGAACACGGCATCATCTTCACCATACTCCGTTATTTTATCTCCAACTTGCAAAAGTAAAGCGGATACTATCGCCTTCATGTTTAAAATATTGTTTATACCGCCCATTGCTATCGCGCTTTGTAGAATATTTCCACGTTCATCCTTCTTGGTTAGCGCGGGGGTATTAGCCACTACCTCTTCCCATGTTCTCGGTACTCTTGAAATACCGCTAGCTGACAACATATCTCTGTTCCAAAACAAAACGAGAGGATCTACAAAAATCGGAAGTGCGTAGGCGCCATTTTGACCGAAGAATACCTCGCCGCGCTCAACGAATGTGTCCTTGAATGTACGCTCGGAAAGAGTCTCTTTGGGAAATATTATAAACTGTCTTCTGTGCTTATAGAGCAACTCCTCCGGCAAGATGACGACATCCGGCGCGGTACCATTTGCTATCGCCTCCAGCAACTGTTCGCTGAAATCTTCTTTTCTCATCTGGCGATAAGAAAGACTGAACTCGTTTGAATTCGCGGTACTTACATCACTCACGACAGGAAGTATGGCTTCTTCTGATATGGTACCCCAAAGCATGACATTCCCCTTGAAGTTTGCCTTTGATCCCGCCTTCGTCGCCGCGAAGATACCTACACCAACCACAGCCAGTGCCCCAAAAAGAAAGAGGACAATTGCTTGGAAACTATTCATGTTTCAGGTATTTACTATTCACTAAAATATCAATCTTCTAATAGGACATACGCAAATTGCGCCTAGCTTCGTTTCCTCGCCCGACTTTCTCCCGCACTGTAGGTCTGTCTACAGCTTGGTCGCAAGTCGGGCTCGCGCCTCGCTATGCATCCATTTGCGTAAGTCCTATAATCTATAAAATAAATCTACATCGTATCAACTCTTTCAAACAAGATTCCGAAGTGATGATCTCCCGCGTCAAAGGAATCCTTGAGTCTAAATCCGTGGCGAACAAATAATGCTTCTGTGTCATTTCTACTTACGAGTACTTCCGGCTTTGGTCCCATCCCCCCAAAACCATCACTCCAATCTACGATGAGCACCTCGCCACCACTCTTTACTATCCGCCAAAGTTCTTGCGCGAATACATCGCGCTCTTCCAGCTGAAACAAAACATTGGAAACAAGCGCCGCGTCGCAACTTGCATCCCCAAGTTCGGTACCTCTCATCTCCTCCGCGTCTCCCCAGATAGTTTCTATATTATCCAACCCAAGTCGCAAGGCTTCTGTCTTTACTCTTTGTAGAAGATCCTTTTGGATGTCTATGGCGATAACCTTGCCGTCCATTTCTCGCAAACGCAAAGCTAGTTCTATGGCATGATGTCCACTCCCCGCTCCAATATCCACAACCGTACCACTCGCCGGAAAATGCAAGTGAGAAATATTCTCCTTTGGATCGGAAAATGCCACATATACATTATCCCCCACTCCCCCACCACAATCAATTCCCTCATGGGGACAAAAGCCACCACAAAAATTATCCTCAAACATTATACCCCAAAACCGAGTATTGGGGTATAATGTTTGACATGAGAAAAAAACCTGTTATAAGTGGCGAAGTGTATCATGTGTACTCGCGTGGTAATCACAAGGAGGACATCTTTTTTGATGAGTCTGATCGGCGTCGGTTTTTCTTTCTACTCCTTGCGCTTCAAGGTAAACAAACGACCGAACAAGTGTTGCCTTATTTGCAGTTTTTTACAGCAAGAGGTTTTAAGGAGCCACGAGCTAAAGATGATCTAAAACTCGGACCGCCATATTCCTTAGACCAAAATGATCTGACAGAGAAGGTTAACAGTGAACGTCTTGTAAGAGTAATAAATGCTACGCTTATGGAAAACCACATTCATGCCACTGTTTACAACAATTCAGAGCATGGTTTGCCTCGTTATATGCAAAGGTTGATTCTTGCGCATACCAAATACATGAATAAAAAATATGAGCGCACTGGGCACGTATTTGAGTCAACCTACCAAGCTGTTCCCGTCAAGGATGATGAGCAAATGTTATACCTATCAGCATATATTCACCGCAACCAAAGAGATATAAAAGAGTGGTACGACAAAGAAGATTTGTATCCGTGGTCAACCTACCAAGACTACATAACCAAAAACAGATGGGGCAAGTTACTTTCGCTCGAGACTGTTATGGATCATTTTAAGGACAGTAAAGATTATAAAAGATATGTTGATGGCAGTGGGGCAAAAGAAAAAAAGCGAGTAGACAGCAATCTAGACCCAAATCTAGACGACACTGAATTTCTGATAGATTGTCAAACATTAGACCCCAATACCTAGTTTTGGATAGTTTTGGTTAGAGGAAGGTGGCGCCGGCGACTTTGTCGCCTTCGCGGAGTTTCATGACGCGGACGCCTTGCGTTGACCTTCCGAGGACAGGGATGCTAGCGAGCGAAGTGCGTATAACCTGTCCGTTTTTGGAGATTGCCACGATTTCCTCATCTTCGCCGTCTACTACGGTCGCGTAGACAAGCTCTCCTGTTTTCTTTGTTACTGCCATCGTCTTAATTCCGCTTCCCGCTCTTCCTTGTACCTTGTACTCTGACAGCGCGGTGCGCTTTCCATAACCATGTTCACCGAGCACAAGAAGTGTACCGTCTTTAGCTCCATCTTTGCTTATGACATCCGCGCCCACGACAGCATCTCCTTCTTCCAATTTGATACCACGCACACCACCTGCAGTGCGTCCCATTTCGCGCACCGAGTCTGACTTGAAGCGTATAGACTGACCCAGCCTTGTGGCTAGCGAAACATCATCACCTTTGGATACTGACTGTACGCAAAGCAACTCGTCGCCATTGTCTAGAGTTATGGCTATAAGTCCGCTACGCCTGACATCCGCAAAGGACGCGGCGGCGCTTTTCTTCACCACTCCCTTTCTTGTCGTCATGAAGAGTGAGATGTCTTTCCACTTTGTGTCCTTTGGCATAGCAAGTACCGAGGATACGCGCTCGTTGTCTACAAGTTGCAGAAAATTCATTACGGATTTGCCTTTTGTGGCTCGCTTGCCTTCAGGTATATCATACATCTTTATCTGGTATGCTTTGCCTTTGTCACTAAAGAACAAGAGGTCGCTGTGCGTGTTTGCCGTCAAAAAGATAGCAACGAAGTCTTCCTCCTTTGTGTTTAGGTCCACCACGCCCACACCCCCTCTTTTTTGCGACCTGTACTCGGAAGGATCAGTACGCTTTATATAACCTCCACGAGTGAGCACGAGCACTGACTCAGTCTCCGGGATCAGATCTTCGGGCTTTATCTCCTTCACACCTTGTGACATTATTTTTGTTCTCCTTTCATCACCGTATTTCAGAGAAAGCGCGACTGCCTCGTCTTTGACTACAGCGCGAATCCTCTTCGCGCTCGCCAAAAGCTCCATAAGCTCTTTGATCAATTTCTGCTTCTCCAAAAGTTCATCTTCAATTTTCTTTCGTTCCAGACCTGCGAGTTTCTGCAGACGCATCTCAAGGATGGCAACCGCTTGCAGATCAGAGAACTTAAACGACTTCATCAAACCATCTTTGGCTGTCTCTACGTCTTTACTCTTTTTTATAAGCTTTATAATCTCGTCTATATGGTCCAGTGCTTTTTTCAACCCCTCCAATATATGAGCGCGCTCTTTAGCCTTGCGAAGGTCAAACTCGGCTCTCCTTCGCACCACAATCTCGCGATGCTTCACAAATTCGGCTAGCATGCTCTTTAGAGTGAGCATTTTGGGTACACCGTCCACAAGCGCGAGCATGTTGTAATGGAACGTTTGTTCCAGTTCGGTCATTTTGTACAGCGCGTTTAGTACCTTTTGTGGAAATACACCGCTTTTTAGTTCTATCACAATCCTTGTGTCGGGGAACTCGGTAGACTCGTCACGGATGTCTCGCACACCTTCTATTTTCTTCTCGCGCACCAAATCCGCCATTTTTATGATAAGCTCGGCTTTGTTTAGTTGGTACGGAATGGACGTAATCACTATGGAAGAACTTCCCGCCTTTTCCTCTACTATCTCCGCCTCTCCTCGCACCACTACTCCTCCTCGTCCGCTCGCGTACGCGTGCAAAATATCGGTCTTTGAAAACGCGACAGCACCTGTCGGAAAGTCAGGACCCTTCACAAATTTCATAAGGTCCTCTGTGGTCGCATCCTCATTATCTATGAGGTAAGAAAGAGCATCCACTACTTCGCGAAGGTTGTGAGGTGGAATCTTGGTAGCCATACCAACTGCGATACCAAGAGTGCCATTCAAGAGTAGATTTGGGAGGGCGGAAGGCAGTACGACTGGTTCATCCAGACGACCGTCATAATTTGGAACGAAGTTTACTGTTTCCCTATCAATATCACGCAACATTTCTCCAGCCATGCTGGACATTTTCGCTTCAGTATATCTGTAGGCCGCCGCGGAATCTCCGTCTGTGCTACCAAAGTTTCCTTGACCTTGAACCATCGGGTACCTAGTACTCCATCCCTGAGCTAGCTTGACCATGGCATCATATACAGACACATCACCATGCGGATGATACTTACCGAGCACGTCACCTACGATCATCGCTGACTTTCTAAATCGCGCCGAATGCGAAAGCCCAAGGCCGTGCATTGAATAGAGGATGCGACGATGTACGGGCTTCAGTCCATCGCGCACGTCTGGCAGAGCGCGAGCCACGATTACGCTCATGGCGTAATCAAGATAACTTTCACGCATCTCCGGCACGATAGAAACAGCCTTTATTCCATCCTCTTTTGGGCGAGGAGTGATACTTGCATCTCCCGCATCTTTTTTGTCCTTTCCCTTTTTCATTTTGCCTGTTGAAAACTCTCCGCGCTCACACTCTCCCCGCGAATCACTCCCATGAGAGAGCTTCCCATGTTCTTGAGAACCGTAAGTGGCGAGTTCGGAGAAAATTCCTGTTTGCTATCTTTGTTTTCATCGTAAGAAATTGTGATAGATCTACCAGTAGTGCTGATCCAGACAGTAACGATAAAGATAAAAATTACAGAAGCCACCGCAATTGCAATCTTGCGCTTGGTCGCCTCTGGTTTGGACATAAGTTTTTGTATCATAGGCAAAGATATTATGATTTTGATATTACGACGAGCTCACTCCCGCGACCATCCAAATCCTTTTTCTTCAATGTAAGTTTATCCTCCTTCTTTATCTCCGCACCAAAAGCTTTTGCAAGTCCTTGTAGCGCTTTGGTATCTTCTCCTTCCTCATCAAAATAAAGTGGCACCACAATATTACTCTCCAGCTCCATAGAGAGCGCGTACGCATCCTCCGGACTCAGGAGATCCTTTCTTCTAGACGTTACAGGCACAAAGAGTATATTTATAGTACCTAGCTTTTCTTTCACCTTCTCCGGCAAAACCTTTGACCGAAGCGCTCCAATGTGGCAGAGATTAATACCATCTTGCAGAAGAGTATAAATCGTATTTATATACTTGTCCCCTTCTACCTCCTCCTCTACATAGAAACCCTTGATAAACAGCCCGGTAACCTCATACTCGCCCGCACCATTTATCACAAAAGGGGTCTTGGACCCGAAATTGACTTCAGTTGCACCATTCCATTCTGGCGCATTGCGGGAAATAAGTGCCAGATCAGCCCCAAACCGAACGGGCTTCATACCGGCATCGGCTCCGATTGGATTCATGGCAACCACCATGTCTCCATGCGTCACCTTGATGAGTCCCATGCCATGATATGTTATAACCATATTGATACATATTATAACAAATAAAGTCCCAAATTGGAAGCAAGAATTCAAACTCTTCTGCCTTTGCCAGAAAATTAGACTCACTCAGCTACATATTATAACTGTGAACTTCCAGCAGGATAACACACTCATAGCATTTTATATAACTAGTCTCCAAACCCATCCTGAATTTGCTCCTTGTCTCACTTTGTGTTAGTATAACTTACTATTATTAGCTAATAATCCTTGTGATAATTGGTGCTTTATGTTTGATATCACAAGGATATGAGAAGGTATGAATAAAACCAACGAAGAAGCTGTGGAGAATGTTTTGGAAGAAAGTGTGTCCCGACCGCTTGTGGCGATGGATAAGATAACGAAGCAAAGCGGTAAAAAGCCCGAGGATGGCGAGATCGTGGAAGGTATTGTAATTGGTGAAGAGAAGCTGGCACTCTATATAGACCTCGCTCCATTTGGAACAGGCATCATTTACGGGCGTGAGTACATCACAGCAAGAGATGTCATTCGCAAGGTAAACCCAGGTGACACCATCTCTGCAAAGGTGGTAATGGCGGAAAATGAAGACGGATATGTGGAGCTTTCCCTAAAAGAGGCGCGCCAAGCCGCGATCTGGAGCGAAGCAGAGAACGCGCTCAGAAAGAAAAGTCCATTGGAAGTATCTGTAAAAGACGCAAACAAAGGCGGGCTGATGATAGACTGGCAAGGTATCCCTGGATTTTTGCCTGCTTCCCAGCTCTCACCGGATCACTATCCTAGAGTGGAAGACGGCGACAAAGATTCTATCCTCCGAGAGCTAAAGAAGCTTATCGGTACTAAAATATCTGTAACAATTATTACTTCCGACCAGAAAGAGGGCAAACTTATATTCTCTGAAAAAACGGGCAACGAAAAAGAGAGACTTGAGCTAGTCTCAAAATACAACACGGGTGACACATTGGATGGTGTGGTGACAGGAGCCGTGGACTTTGGAATTTTTGTAAAGATAGAAGACGGATTGGAGGGACTCGTCCATATCTCAGAAATAGACTGGGCTCTTGTAGAGAATCCTAAGTCTCTTTACAAGCAGGGCGACAAGGTATCGGTAAAGGTAATTGACATAAAGGATGGCAAGCTATCACTTTCCATAAAGGCGCTAAAGGAAAACCCATGGGAAAAGGCAGCCGCAAAATATACAAAGGACAGCATAGTAGAAGGTGTGGTGATCAAACATAATCGCCACGGCGCCCTTGTCGCCATAGAAGAGGGCGTGGCTGGACTAGTCCACGTATCGGAATTTGCCACCGAAGAAGCTCTACGAGTCAAGCTAGAACTAGGCAAAACCTATAAATTCAAAATAAACGTCTTTGAGCCAAAGGAGCAACGTATGACACTGTCTCTCTCGGACGCGACAGTATAATGAATAATTAAGAAGTAGGAATTATGAATTAAGGCAAACGAAATTTCTTAATTCGTAACTCCTAATTCTCTTCTCTAAGATGTATTGAAATTGTTCATGGCGCGGTCTCTCCCCTCTTCCACCAGTAAGGCAAGACCACTGACAGCATGTTTGATAATCTTTTTTAGCTCTTTTTCTTCCGAAGTTGAAAATTTTCCGAGAATAAACTTTATGACGGCATCTTCACCCTTTGGCTTCTTAATTTTACCTGAAGGGGTCGTCGTTGCAACTCCAATTCTGACCCGCATAAAGGCAGATGTCTTTAGAGACTTTCTTATAGATTCCACTCCATTATGACCACCGGAGCCACGGTTAAATACCATTTTCATCTTGCCAAATGGTATGTCTAGGTCGTCATGCACTACGACTAGCTTCTCGCAAGCTTTTATGTTCTTTACAAGCGGTGCTATGGCACGACCCGAATTATTCATAAAGGTGTCAGGGAGTGTCAGCAAGATACTTTCTTTATCTAACTTCCCTTTTGCCTCCCACGCCTTGTGATTTTTTTGAAATAAAAAATCTGCCCCCATTTCTTTGGCAAATCTCTCCACCACAATCCTACCTATATTGTGACGCGTATTATTGTATTCTTCTCCCGGATTTCCAAGACCTGCGATTATATATCCCATAATCTGTATGAATTATGAATTAAGGGGAAGATAATGGAAAATGGAAACCCGCCTGACTGTCGGGCAGGTCTCCATTTTCCATTATCAAAACCTTTTCCCTAACAAAGCTACTGCGCTAATTCTATCACAATGCATCACATTTTGCTGTGGATTAAATTGTGTGTTAAAATACGTTAATGGATAATGAAGCGTTGGAAAGCGGTGATAATAAAATTAAAGGGGAAAAGGACGGCTCCTATTTTGGCGAGATAGTGCGCTTCGCGCTTCTTATCGCTATTATCTTGTTGCCAATCCGCCTATTTGTAGCTAAACCATTTATCGTGTCGGGCGCTTCGATGTCACCAACATTTGAAAGTGGGGAGTACTTGGTGGTTGATGAGCTTTCCTATCGCTTTCGCTCGCCGGCGAGGGGAGAAGTAATTATTTTCAAATTTCCCGATGACCCAAAAAAGTATTTTATAAAAAGAATAATTGGTTTACCCGGAGATACTGTTACGATACGAGGAGAAAATGTGTACATCAAGGAAGCAGACGGAGTGGAAAAAATACTTTCGGAGCCTTACGTACTCCACAAGAGCACCGGTTCCGGTACCAGAACTCTCTCTGATGGAGAATACTTTATGATGGGAGACAACAGAAGTGCAAGCCACGATTCCAGATCGTGGGGCGCACTTCCAGAAGAAAATATTGTTGGGGTCGCATTTGTACGTTTGTTCCCACTGCCGAGGATTGATTTGCATCCGGGTAGAGATTAGGTGAAAGGGAGAAGGTTAAAGGTGAAAGGTTGGGTTAATGTGGTATAGAATTTGATAGGAATAATTACAATGACAAAAACAACAAAAAGTCCGGTAGAGAAGGTCAAGACTGGTCCTCCATACCAAAGCCTTCGTGGTATCAGAGATATCATGGGCGAGGAATGGATGCGCTATCTTGGATTCATGGAGAAGGCGGCTGAAGTCGCACTATATTACGGCTTCTCACCCATTGAGCTCCCTATTATGGAAAACGAGAACGTATTTATACACGGCTCTGGTGAGACATCGGACGTGGTTACCAAAGAAATGTATACTTTGCGTACCAAAGGTGGCGACCACCTCGCGCTACGTCCCGAGGGTACACCAAACGCCATACGTGCCTATCTAGAGCACGGTATGCAATCTCGACCCCAACCCATAGAGTGGTATTACCACGGTCCATTTTTTAGACACGATAAGCCGCAGAAGGGTCGCTACAGACAATTTTATTCTTTCGGTGCGGAGATTATCGGCTCGGATAAAGCTGTAAACGATGTTCTCTTGATGCAGATGATTACCTCCATCTTGCGTGAAGTAGGTATTCTTAACTTTCGTTTTGATATCAATACTCTCGGTGATAAAGAGTGTCGCGCTTCCTACCGAAAAGCTCTCGTAAACTATTACAAAAGATTCCAGGATGAACTTACCGCGCACGGGAAAGAACTACTGAGGGATAACCCCATGCGCCTGCTTGATTCCAAAGAGCCAAGCGAGGTAGCACTCAAAGCGGACGCGCCAGCTAGCATAGACTATCTTACGGGACCTTCAAAAGCTCATTTCAAGGAAGTGCTGGACTCTTTAGAAGTGCTCAACCTACCATACAGGATGAATAACGAAGTAGTACGAGGGCTGGACTACTACAACAGAACAGTTTTTGAAGTAGTCCCGCAATTGGAGGAGATCGTAGCACAAGTCAGGACGGAAAAGGACATTACAGAGAATGTCTCTACCCCGTCTGCGCCACTCGCTTTAGGTGGAGGAGGTCGCTACGATTACCTTGCCAAGGTTATGGGTAGCAAGCGTGATGTCCCTGCCGTCGGATTTTCTCTTGGTGTAGATAGGATACTAGCCATGCCCGGAGTAAAAGATGTCTCTCCCAGAATTGTAAAGAAACCAAAGATTTCGTTTATTCAACTCGGCGTCGAAGCAAAGATGAAAAGTCTGGAAGTAATAGAAATACTACGTGGGTCAAAAGTGCCGATCGTTCACTCTCTCTCCAAAGACTCTCTGGGCGCACAACTCGGCAAGGCGGAAGAGAGTGGCATCCCCTACTCCATCATACTAGGTCAAAAAGAAGTGTTGGACAAAACTGTCATTGTGCGCGACATGAAGTCGCGCTCCCAAGACTCGGTACGCCTAACAGATCTCGCCGAATACGTCAAGAAACTAAAGTAGCAGTCATGTTGCGGATTGATAAGAGGCGTGTTATCATATAAAAACTATGCAAAGAAAACCAGTGATCAAAGTGCAAGGAACGACGGGAGAACCTGCTCTTTCGGTGATGCGAAAGTTTTCGCGTAAGGTAAATGATTCGGGTATTTTGAGAAAGGTGCGCGGAGAAAGATTTTTTAAGAGAACTCCTTCCGACTTTGTCAAGAAAACAAGCGCTCTTTCAAGACTAAAAAAGAGAAGTGAGCGGGAGAAGCTGGTGAAGCAAGGAAAGATTAAGGATGAGCCAATTAGGAAAGGTGGGAAGCGTCCCATGAAAAAACAGTAGACTTCTTTCAAAAGTGGCGCACGGTGAGGAAAAAGGTTAAAGGGGAAGGGAAAAAGGGTGGATTCAGGATTAAAATCAACTCACATCGGCGTTCAACCTTTACCATTTTTTTCATTTAACCTCTTTTATGAAAGAGCTATGAGTTTGGATATAATGAACAAAACGCGGCGACAAACGCCGCGATTGCCTTTTGAGAAGATCAAGGATTCGGTACTTAGCAAACAGTACGATCTTTCGCTTGTATTTTGTGGAAAAACGCTATCTAGAAAGCTGAACAAAAAATGGCGTGGCAAAGATAAGGTGGCGAACGTACTCTCATTCCCTCTCGGCGAGCGGGCTGGTGAAATATTTGTAGATCTAGGCGAAGCAAAGCGTGAAGCTGCTTTGATGGGGATAAGTTTGACCGACCGAACGCTTGTTTTGTTTATCCACGGTTTGTACCATTTGGCTGGATACGCTCATGGGAGTACAATGGAGGGACGCGAGGAATTGACACTTCGCAAGTTTTCCATTTAATCAAATGATAGTATCCTATAAATGAAAAATGTTGTAACAGGACTTGATGTGGGTACAGACACTATTCGTGTGGTAGTTACATCTTTTGCGTCATCCGCAAAAGATGGCGCAGTGCGTCCAGAAATAATGGCGGCGGTATCTCATCCTTCGCGTGGTATGCGTCATGGATATGTAAAGGATGTTAGCGATGTTTCGTCTGCCATTGCGGAAGCTATCGCAAAAGCGGAAAAAATAGCCGGTTTCAGAATAAAAGAGGTTTTTTTGGGTATAGGTGGGATAAGCGTAGAATCCTCAATTATAAACTCTTCGGTTGCCATAGCCAGTGGAGAGCGTGTGGTAAGTGCGGAGGATTTGCGTCGCCTAAAGGAGCTCTCCGAAAAAAGTATTAACGAAAGAAAAAACCGTGAGATATTGCACGCAATTCCACTTGGTTACAAGCTAGATGGTCATCATCTATATGCTCGTCCACTCGGGATGGAGGGTTCACAGCTCGCGTCAAAGACACACTACATAACTGTTCTCAAACAGCATTTTGAAGATATAGTTTCTTCTGTGGAGAAAGCGGGACTAAAAGTGGACGACGTGGCCGTGAGCGTGCTCGGCACTTCTATGGTAGCACTTACAAAGGCACACAAGACAGCGGGATGCCTGCTCGCAAATTTGGGCGCGGAAACAGTTTCGCTCATCGTCTTTGAGGAAAACTTACCTATATCAGTGGCCACGTTCCAAATTGGTGGGACATCAATCACAAATGATCTAGCGCTGGGACTAAAAGTGCCTATAGAGGAAGCAGAGAGCATAAAGCTTTCCAAAGAACGTCTAACCACCGCGCAGGCAAAGAAAAAAATTGATGAAATAATAGGAGCACGCCTCAAAGATATCTTTGAGGCAGTGGGTGTGTACTTACGTAAACTTGGCAAGGATGGTCTACTGCCAGCAGGTATAGTACTCACTGGAGGGACATCATCTATTGACGGCATAGAGCTTTTGGCAAAATCATCACTTTTATTGCCTTCAAGACGGCTCATCTCCCTAACTCCTCCAAGGTCAGGCACACCGTTACATAAGGATACCGCATCACCGCGCAGTGCAGAATCTGAAAAAGGCGTAGGCTATGCCACAGCCTACGGACTTACTCTAATTGGTCAATCAAAAGGAACAGACGAGGAGAGCATGGGCATGGATCGCGAACAATCTTTCGCAAATACTCTACTATCTTGGTTCAAGCAATTTTTACCATAAGCGGTATAGTTATCGGCACTCACACGTGTGCTGTAGAGATAGAATGGCGGTGCTTTCTACAACACAATTTGTCAACCTTTTCCATTGGTGATGGACTGTGGTAAAATAATCAAACAGATCCTAGTGCGGTTTTTCAAGATAAATAAATCAGAATGGCAAAAACAAACCCAGAGATAGAGGCCTTCGCTCGCATCAAAGTTGTCGGGGTAGGTGGTTCCGGAGGCAACGCGATAGCCCACATGATAAACTCGGGCGTGCGTGGCGTGGATTTCATAACCATGAATACCGACGCCCAAGCACTCCATCATTCGCCAGCCACAAAAAAGATTCACATGGGCAAAGCCCTCACTCGTGGTTTGGGGACAGGAATGAATCCCGAACTTGGTAAAAAAGCAGCAGAAGAATCTATGGAGGAGATACAGAGCATCCTCAAAGGCTCGGATATGATTTTCCTTGCATGCGGGATGGGTGGAGGTACTGGCACAGGCGCCTCTTCTGTGATCGCAAAGGTAGCGAAGGATCAAGGTGCGCTCACTGTTGCTGTGGTAACAAGACCTTTTTTCTTTGAGGGTTCCCAACGAGCATACGTAGCCGACCAAGGGCTTCAGGATCTTTCGCGCGAGGTAGACGCGCTTATCGTAATACCAAACGATAGACTTCTCGGTCTTGTGGATAAAAATACTTCATGTCTGTCTGCTTTTGGAATGTGCGACGAAGTGCTACGGCAAGCAGTGGAAGGCATATCTGATCTTATAACTACGCCCGGTATAATCAACGTGGACTTTGCGGACATAAAGGCTGTCATGCAAAATGCAGGCAGCGCCCTCATGGGCATCGGTTCCGCCATCGGTGAAAAGCGCGCCGAAGAAGCGGCACGCGCCGCCATAAATTCACCTCTTCTGGATATCTCCATAGAGGGAGCACGGGGTGTGCTTTTTGCTATCGCAGGTGGCGATGATATGACAATGCTTGAAGTACAAGAAGCCGCTAAAATAATAACTGCGGCAATAGACAAAGATGCCAAGGTAATATTTGGTGCTGTAAAAGATGAAAGGCTAAAAAAGAACGAACTAAAGGTTACTGTCATCGCGTCAGGTTTTCCAGAAAAAAAGGTGGAGCGCGCGTTAGGCATCGGCACTTATGACGACAGAACATCAGGGAAACATGAGGATGATGGTGACGCGACAGGACCGCTGATGAGCAAGTACGAAGAGGCAGCACTTGTAGACGATGATGCCGAGGAGGGACGGAGTTTCGCTGCATCACTCTTATCACGTTCCAAAGAAAGGGACTCCGATTCTTTAGCGAAAGAGAATTCTACGCCGCCAAAAAATGATGAGGGTGAAAGTGAGGAATGGTCATCTATTCCAGCTTTCTTGCGCCGTGGCCGCAAGAAATAAGTGAGCGCGGTTGTGAGCTTTTAGGAATTAGCTTCTAGCTTGTAGCCTTTGACGGGTGGTGTGGTTTGCAAACATTGTATCGTGAAGCCATAAGCTAACTCCTAAAAGCTCGTCCGCAAATGCATACGCTTTTGAAAAAAGCCTAACACGGGTGGACGACCAGCAATTCTTTTAGCACGATTCCCAAACAAATTTAGTGGACAGTGCGGGAAAGTGTGCTTATTTTAGCTTCAAGTCGGTTTATTTCAGCAGCATGGGTATTTGACTCACTCTCAAGTAAGGCAATTTGTCTCTCATAATCTTGAATATGTTTCTGTCCTTGATCTAGCGATTTCTTACGCTCTTCCAGCTCTCTATCCCTCAAGACAAGCCTGTTCTCTGCCTCTTGCAGTGCCGTCTTGTGAAATCGCACGTCGTTTTTATTCTTTTTGAGCGAAAGTTCCAATGTCTGAATCTGCTTTACAAGTTCTGCATCTCTTTCCTTTGTTTCTCTTATTTCAGTCGTGTTGGCGCGACCTATGGCTCCCTCCTTTATCGCAAGCTGCCCGGCTTCAGTTCTCTTTCTCTCCAATTCCTTGCGCATCTCTTCTGTCGCTTTTATAACTTCAGCGTAATGCGCCTTTTTTTGTTCTACCGACTTTGACTCCGCCTCACGCTCTATCAGTAGTTGCGCGTGCGCGCGTTCATCTTTCTGAAGTTCAACCTTAAGTAACGTCAGGTTGTTCTCCTTTTCCCTTACTGTTTCCTCTTTTGATATTTGCGACTGCTTTATTTGCATCCTCTCAGCCTGCTTTTTCCCAAGATCACTTGTCATCTGATCTATTCGCCTCTGGAGATCATGCATTTCCCTCTCCGTCTCTATGTCTTTGCGGTGGAGCTCTTCCACTTCGGCCGTGAGTTTGTCGCTCTCTAATTTGAAATTGGCAAGCTTTGCTTTATCTGTTTCCACCTCGTTATGGACACGCTCAATCTCGCGAACCACGCTTTGCAACCGTGCCTCATCGCCATGTGGCGTACTCCTCTTATCCGACTCAAGTTGTTCTAGCGTGCGTTCCCTATCCCGTATATTTTGCTCCAACTTTAAACGTTCATCTCTTATCGCCTTCGCGCTCGTTTCTGTGTTTTGCGCCTTTTGGTTTGACTCTCTCAGAATTGCAGAGGTTTTCGCTTCGGACATCTTTGCCTGCTCCAACTTCCTCTCTGCGGCAATCACTTCCTCCTCCTCTTGTCTCAAAATCCTTTTTTCTTCCGTTACCTTTTGCTCCTCACGCTTCTTTGCAGCCAAAGCTAGCTGCGCCTCACTCGCTCCCTTACTCTCGGTTACAGACTTTGCAGTAGCTCTAAGTCGCTCCAGTTCGTGCTTTCGTCTATCCAACACCACCTTCTTTTGCTGTAATATAACAAGCGAACGTCTCGCCTCGGACAGCTCGGCTACCACTCTATTCTGATTTTGATTAGTTTGCATTATGAAAAGTAACTTAAAATCAAGGTGCGCCTTGGAAGGATCGAACTTCCGGCCTCGTCGATGTCAACGACGCGCTCTACCACTGAGCTAAAGGCGCTTTCTCACTGCAAAATATACCAATTTTCGCCAAATCTGTATAAGTCTAATCTTATCATAAAATCATGAACATGGCATATCCAGTCGTCCAGCCTTTCGTCTCGTGATCCCTTTTCATTGAATCTCAACCAACGATTCCCATGGTCTTTATTTTATGATATAATTTTGGGATTATGTCAAAAGATGATGCCATTTTGCGTTTTGAGGATGTTTCCTTCGGGTTTCAGGCAAAAAAGCCCATTCTCACAGATGTGAGTTTTCGGGTGAGGCGAGGAAGTAAACTGACCCTCATGGGGCAAAACGGTGCTGGCAAAAGCACGCTTTTTAAACTTATTCAAGGGAGCCTAAAACCTGAAGAAGGCGAGGTACACATCATCAAGGGCTTGTCCTTAGCGATGGCGTGTCAAACAATGCAAGAAGAGGATCTCCAAAAAACCATAAGAGAGTACTTTCTGGACTGTTTTCCCAAAAAAGTTTATGAAATAGATCCAAAGATTGACCTCGTGCTAAAAGCTGTGGCGATGCCCACTCACAGCAGTGAAGATTTGGATAGGCGCATACGTTCTTTCTCTGGTGGACAGCAAGCAAGATTACTACTTGCCAGTGCTCTAATCCAGGAGCCCGACCTTCTTCTTCTAGACGAGCCTACAAACAATCTGGATAAGGACGGCATCTCCCATCTCACCCAATTCCTGATTGAATACAAAAAAAGTGTCATAGTCATTTCGCACGACGCGGATTTTCTAAACAAATTTACAGACGGTGTTTTGTATCTTGATAGTTTTACAAAGAAAATTGAGCAGTACGTAGGCAATTACTCAAACGTGCGTGAAGATATTAGCGCCCGTCTAGAAAAAGAGAACCGCCAAAATGCCCGTCTCGCAAAGACCATACAAGAGAAGAAGGACAAAGCAAACGAATTTGCCAATAAAGGCGGGCGCATGCGTCTTGTAGCAAAGCGTATGCGAATTCTAGCAGAGGAACTGGAAGAGGAGAAAGTGGATACTAGGAAAGAGGACAAGACAATACGCAGGTTTAACATACCGGTCCAAAATGATATCTCTGGTGTTGTCCTTTCACTCACCTCATTTTCCACTATAGTTCACGGTAAGGTCAAAAAACGAAAACAAAATATCACACTCCACCGCAAGGAGAGGCTTCTTCTTGTCGGTCCGAACGGCATCGGCAAGAGCACGCTTCTTCGGAATATAGCAAACGTTAAGGAGGATGGCACGGTTATAACACCGGGTGTTAAGGTGGGTTACTACGAGCAGGACTTCTCTTCCCTAGACCCGAAGAAAACTGTTCTTGACACACTTCTCACTGTGTCTTTGGGGAAATCTGAACAGGATATAAGATCTATCGTGGCTGGCTTTTTAATAACGGGCGATCATGTCTACACCAAGATTGGGAGTCTCTCTGAAGGTCAAAAAGGACTTGTCTCCTTTGCCAGACTTGTCCTCATGTCTCCCGGTCTTCTTATACTAGACGAACCCACCAATCACATAAACTTTCGCCACATTCCCATAATCGCGGAAGCGATAAACAACTACCAAGGCGCGATAATTCTCGTCTCTCACGTCCCCGAATTCGTCTCCAAAATACGCATAGACAAGATTCTAGACCTCGAAAGATAAAATCAAAGGTGTCAGGAACCTTTGATTGAAGAAATATGTGTTGTAATTTTTATAGCAAACCTACTTTCTACAATTATTATACCACACATTATGTGAATCAAAGGTTCCTGACACCTTTTATTTCACTTCGTCTTCCAATCCAAAGAATGGTGAGAGAATACCACTATGTTCTCTCACCATTCTTTGGATTGGAAGACGTGCGAGGATACGGGGAAAGACTGGCAGGATACTTGTATGAGAAGTACCCTGTATATCATGTGCCAAGCATTTTAGTTGACCGAGCTCGTCAAAACGC
>Ga0210057_1003575_pt1 | contig 21348 bp, 27 predicted proteins | sample CryGeyCG2114_010_2_FD_183968 | JGI IMG/M metagenome (GOLD analysis project Ga0210057, IMG submission 183968) | Groundwater microbial communities from aquifer - Crystal Geyser CG10_big_fil_rev_8/21/14_0.10 (SPAdes) (version 2) | ecosystem: Environmental > Aquatic > Deep subsurface > Groundwater ...
ACCAACTGAGCAAATGCCAGAGAAGGGTTTCCCTGCAATAGTTTTTGTCCATGGGTATATACCGCCGACAACCTATCAAACGAATGGGCAGAGTTATTCTGACTATGTAAATTATTTAGCGAAAAGCGGATTTGTGGTTTTCAAAATTGATATTAGGGGACATGGTAATTCGGAAGGTGAGTCTGGTGGTGCTTACTACTCAGGCGATTATATAATCGATACTTTAAATGCTAGGTCAGCTCTTCAGAAATTAGACTTTGTAAATCCTGAAAGAATAGGCCTTTGGGGACACAGCATGGCAGGAAATGTTATTCTCCGAAGTTTTGCAGTAGCACGTGATATTCCTGCAATATCCATCTGGGCAGGGGCAGTTTATACATATGATGACTGGAAAAAGTTTGGTTTGAATGACAACAGTTATAGACCTCCAGGTATGTCTACTGATAGACTAAGAAGAAGAGAGGAACTATTCGCGACGCATGGAGAATTTGATAGCAATAGTGAATTTTGGAAAATGGTTACGCCGGTCAATTATTTAGACGGATTAACAGGAGCAGTGCAGTTAAATCACGCGGTAAATGATGACGTGGTAAATATTGGGTATAGTCGTGGTTTGAATTCTATTTTGAATAATACATCAATAATTCACGAACTAAATGAATATCAAAACGGAGGACACAACATAACCGGAAGTGCATTTACTCAGGCAATGCAGGATACCGCAAGATTTTTTAGGGAAAATTTATGATGAAAAAAACAATTACACCTATTGTAGTAGTTCTAACATTAATAGGTCTAGTTATCGCTTTTCTGCAATTGGAGAATATTAGGACAGCAAGCTCCAGAATTGTAAATATAATTGAAAGAAAAGATAAAATAGTTGTTAATTCTTTTGATTCCTGTGTCTTGGCGGATTATCCTATACAGGAAAGCTACCCCAGAAGATGTATTTTGCCTGATGGAACAGTTTTTACTGAAGATGTTAGGGAGATAGAATATGACATAATTCTAAAAACCCCACGACCTAATTCAACACTAGAGAGTCCCGTGATAATAACTGGAGAAGCTACGGGTTCGTGGTTTTTTGAAGCAAGCTTTACTGTAGATATGGTTGATTCTGAAGGAAAAATTATTGCAACTGCAATTCTTGTTACAAAAAGCGAATGGATGACCGAAGATTTGGTGCCTTTTGAAGGAGAATTAGAGTTTGACAATGCGCTTGATGGTAACGGAGAGCTTATTCTGAAAAGCGCTAATCCATCAGGATTTGATAAGAATCAAAAAATATTCTCGATTCCTGTAAAATTCTAGATGGTTCTTTAATAGACTCTACTAAACCTTTAGTAAAATTCCCACCACAAGTCCTATTGTGGTTGCGATTCCTCCGATTACAAAAAGTTCAACAGCACTTCTTATGGTGCTTCCTTCTATAAATAATCCTTTCAGATACCCTATGAGAAATAGTCCTGAAAATGCAGAAATTATAGCAACAATTCTTGCAATTGGTTGATTAAGTAGTACCGTTGGAATAATTGAGAACATTCCGCCGATAAGATAGGCGACAAACATTATTAGAGCACCCATAATAAGGCTATCGGTGTGTTTACCCGTTTTATCCATTTGATGAACCGCTTTTTCACTTGAATATTGTCCTGCTGCCATTGATGTTGCCTCGACCATAACAGCTACAAATGCAGCCAAAATGACTATTGCCTTATCTTCTACTCCTATTGAGATTCCCACAACTACTCCTGTAGTCGAAACAATTCCGTCCTGAAGCCCAAACATCAAAGATCTCATGTAGTCTTCGTGTATTAACTTTCTATATTTTTCCATATATTTTATTTTACTCCCTTATAATAGAGTTTTAAATAGCAGGATTGTTTGAACTAGAAAAAAATAAAAAGTTTGATTTTGTAAAATAAATTAACGGGTAAAAAGAGAGGTTAGAATTTTAAATGCCCGGTGTATGTCCGCCTCTTTGAAAATCAAAATATATTCTTTGGAATTAGAAAAAGTTTCTACAATATTAATTCCTTCCCATGCAAGAGACTTGAGGAAGAAATAATGAATTCCGGAAGTAGTCTGTGCGTCTTCGGGGAGGCTTATAATTATTGCCGCCACGTTCTCTGTTATATTTTTTGTTTGAATATTTAAGTTTAAAGCTTGTGGTGCAACTATTATGGTTTCAGTGCTTGTTTGAGAGAAAAAAATATTATGAATTTTTAAGTTTGGATTTTCTAAATTATCGAATCTATATAAATTTAGTCCGGTCAAGACCGACATTTGCGGTGGAATTTTAAAAATTTTAACATTTGGAGTTTTGGGTTTTAAATCTTTCTTTAGCCGTTTTAGAGCCATAATAACTGACCCGTTACTTACCTTCTTTATAAGCATTTCTTCAATTTCAGGTTTTATGTAGCGGGCAAGAGACGAAAGATTTATTAAATCCTTGGAGAGTGCCTCCGATAAATATCTCGAGCGTTCAATTATTATTTTTGAGGCTTCTGGTACTGTTACCATAGTTTTACAGTGAGCTGAGCCGAACTGTTAATATTTTAACAATTAATATTGTTTTGTAAAGTTTATTACAAAAATTGACAGCACGTTTAGATTGATTCTATATTGGTCTTGAATGGTAAGAGACAGGTCCCGCTTAGCGGGACTTAAGAAGCTCTAGATCTCGCGAAGCTCGATAAGAGCTTCTAAAGGAGGTGAATAGATATGCCCGAAATACTTTTAACTACACCAGATGAAATTCAATTACAGATTGCGGATGATGATGGAATGATCGATAGAAAAGAGATGATAGAAAATGATAATGGAAAAACTCCTATGTTTAGAAAAATCAATTATCAATTAGTCCAGGAAGAAACCGCTGAGTGGGAAGGAATGATTAGTGTGAGAAGATAGCTTATTCTTTCGGCTCGGGTGGTAAAAATTCCTCACCAGCGTTGTCAAATTTTGGTTCTTCGCCGGGTTTTAGCCATTCTATATAAGGACAGCCTGTTGCTTTTCTTTCTGCAGCGTTCCAGCCGGAAGTAGAGCACTTTTTCATTTTCTTGCCGTTTGCGGTTGTATATAAAACAAGCTTGTTACCGCATGTGGGACAGTCTTCATCAAGTTCTTCAGTCGTGCCATTTATCCATTCAATAAAGTCGCACCCCTCAGCTTTTTTAGTTTCGGGATTCCATTTATTAGTAGAGCACTTTTTCATTTTCTTCCCGAAGCGAGTGAAGGCTATTATTAAATCGTTTCCGCACTTTGGGCATTTCTCATCTAGCTTTTCCGGTTCCATGGGAAGCCATTTGACATATTCGCAGCCCTCATTCTTTTTAGTTTCGGGATTCCAAGAGCCAGTTGAGCACCTCTGAAGCTTTCTGCCTGTTTTTGTAGTCTGGATTTCTCCTAATGCGCTTCCGCATTTAGGACAAATCTCGCTCTGTTTTTCTTCAGCCATAGATTACTATACTAAATGTTTATTTCGCTTAAGTCAATAAATCAAATGATGCTTGCCATAAAACACGCTGCTCTAGCAGAGACTTGAAAAATTATAGGGCATGAACTAGAATCCACATTATGAGTGAGAGAAGTAGGTTTTACCAAAATAATTTTGAAGGTGTTGCACCAGAGTGTGTGCCATATAGGATGATTTCACCTTCTGAACAGGTAATTCTACAGCATGTTGCTGACGGCTATACAGAAGTTGAGATTGCAGAGAACCTTTTTGTATCAGTAAAAACAGTAGAAGCTCACAAGAGAAATATGGTGGCCCTTGGTTTGCCCAGAGGCCATGGAAACGGTGATACAAAAGCGACGATAACAGCATTAATAATTGATGGAATAAATAATGGTTACATAAGTCATGAACATAGCGGAGAACAAGTACAGCCACTAAGTAAGGCAGAGCAGGCAGTCATGAAGGAAATATTATCGGGCTACAGTGAACCCGACATATCAGAACATCTTGGTTCATGCAGAAAAACAGTTGAGGCGCATAGTTCTAAAATCTATACTAAGTTGGGATTGGGGAAGCGGAGGAATAGATATCACGCTACAGCAAGATATACTTATTTAAATCTGCACGGTTTGTTACCAGAAAAAAAATAATCTATCCAGTCCTAATTATTTATGATAGGATAAACTATTGTGAGTAAAAATATCCGAAGTTATTTACGTCTATTTATCACAGGACTTTCTATGGGGACTGCGGATTTAATCCCAGGAGTATCAGGGGGAACTATCGCATTTTTATCGGGAATTTATGAAGAGTTAATTAATTCTATAAAGCTTGTTACGGGAGACGTAGTTCGTTTGTTTATCCGATTTAAATTCGTCGAAGGCATAAAACTTATTCCTTTTAAATTTTTAACTCCTCTAGCAATAGGACTTTTTAGTGCTATATTTTTACTAGCAAATTTACTTTCATATTTACTATCGACCTATCCGGTATTTGTTTGGTCCTTTTTCTTCGGACTTGTTCTTGCGTCTGCATTTATTGTTACTAAGAGAATAAAAAAATGGGGAGCGCTTGATGTTATAGGTTTTATATTAGCTAGTATTGGTGCGTATATTCTGGTTGGCGCTGTTCCCGTAGAGACGCCGTCAGAGCTCCTCTTTTTCTTTTTGGCCGGAATGATAGCAATAGTTGCTATGATACTTCCGGGAATTTCAGGGTCTTTTATATTACTTCTTTTGGGAAAATACCAGCAGGTATTAGGTGCCGTAACGAGCCGCGACTTTTTAACGCTTATTGTTTTTGCGCTTGGTGCAGTATTTGGTCTAGCGTTATTTTCAAGAGTTTTATCATGGCTTTTCGAAAAACACCACGACATATCTGTTGCAATTCTCGCAGGTTTTATGCTTGGATCTATTAGAAAAATCTGGCCATGGAAGGAAGTTATTGAGACAAGAATTAATTCTCATGGCGAAATAGTGCCATTAATTGAAAAGAATATTTTGCCAGCCTCTTTTGACATTTCAATACTGTTTGCGATAATTCTAATTATTGTCGGCGCAGGAATAGTTTTGTATTTAGGAAAGCTAGATTTGGTAAAGGAACAAAAAAAAGATTTAACCGCAAAACAGCAAAAAGTTGCAAAATAGCAGTTCTGGCTGAAGATGGGACAGGTCCCATCTTCCAGCTTTTGATATAATCAGCTCATGAATAACAAAAAAATTGGAATTATTGGAGGAGTTGGTCCTCAATCAACCGCCTTTATTTATGAAAAAATAATTCAATTTTCCCAAAGCAAATATCATGCAAAAAACAACTCTGACTATCCGAGGTTAGTAATTGAATCTGTTCCGGTACCTGATTTTATTTCAAATAAAGAAAGTGTTGATAAAGCAAAAGAAATGCTAATCTCAGCAACAAAATCTTTAGTCCGTGCGGGAGCAACAAGAATCTGCATAGGAAGCAATACCGTCCACATCTTAATTGATGAGTTGAAAAAAAATACAGATGTGCCATTTTTCTCTATGATTGAACTTGTTGCAGATAAATGTTCCGATAGTAATTTTAAAAAGGTAGGAGTTCTTGGTACGCCAGTTTTAATAAGTTCTGAACTGTACAATAAAGAGTTAAAAACGCACAACATTGAAGCTGTTATACCCACCTTGAAACAGCTAGAGGTTGTTGAAAATATTATAAGAGGAGTTATCGCTGGGACTGGAAGCGAAGAATATAAAAATGCTTATATTGAGATTCTTAACGATCTTTTTAACAACGGTGCCGATGCAATAATTTTGGGATGCACAGAGCTTCCACTCGCTGTAAATTATGAAGCCCTTGGTAATAGAACAATTAATTCTGATGAGATTCTAGCAGAAGGTATTGTTGATTATTACTACTCGAAATAAAGTTTTCCTAATAGATTCTAATATCCTCACATTTTTAAGTATTATAACCCGACTTGACATATACCCATAGGGGGTATATCATTATTTTATGAAATCTCATTATGGGGACGTACAAGTAAAGGCAAAGAAAAGAATTAATATCATTAAAGGACAACTTGATGGACTTTTAAAAATGGTAGAAAACGATGAGTACTGTATGGATTTATTAAATCAAAGCCTGGCTATTCAGAATTCCTTAAAAAGCCTTGATGCAGTCCTTTTTGAAAGACATTTAGAGACCCACGTAGGACATCAATTCCATGAAGAACCTGAGAAGGCAACAACAGAGCTGATAGAGTTATTTAAAAGAGTGAATAAGTAATTTATGACACCGGATAAATTAATAGTAATTATTGCAAGTATTGTGAGTATTGGTTTTACTTACTGGTTTTTTTTGATGAAAAAAGAAAAAGTAGTAGCTGTTACTTCAGATTCTGTTGATATAACAGTAAGTGGTGGATATCAGCCAGAGGTTATATCAATTCCTAAAGGTAAAACCACAAAAATAAACTTTTTACGCTCAGATCCTTCAAGCTGCTTGGAAGAAGTAGTATTAAGTGATTTTAAGATTAAAAAATTCTTGCCGTTAAATAAGAAAACAACTATTGAAGTTACACCTCAAAAAGAGGGTGAATTCCCATTTTCGTGCGGAATGAATATGTTTCATGGAAAAATAAAGGTAATTTAATATGGCTGAAATAAAAAAAACTTTTCTTCTGAAGGGAATGCATTGCGCATCTTGTGTAGGGGTGATTGAAAAATCCCTTAAGAAAACTCCCGGAGTCAAAGATGCAGTGGTCAATTTAGCAACGGAAAAAGCGACTGTTACTTATGACTCAAATGTTTGCAAAGAAGGACAAATCGCTTCAGCTGTTGCTAATGTGGGGTATAAAGCCTTAGTTGAGCAGGAGAATATATCAGAGGATGAGGAAAAAATTGAAAAAGCAAAGGACTTAAAAAAGTTAAGAAACAAGGTTGGGGTGAGCCTTTTTCTGGGAGCATTAATTTTATGGGGAAGTTTTCCGGGTTTGATAAATTTTGCACCGGAAATTTTAAAGAGTTTTTGGGTTCAGCTAATTCTTGCAACACCTGTACAATTTTGGGCAGGATGGACTTTTTATAGAGCAACAATTCCTGCTTTAAAACACAGGACTGCAAATATGGACACCTTGGTCGCCTTAGGAACGACTGTTGCTTATATCTATTCTGCTTTTGTCACATTTTTTCCTAATGTCGTTATGGATCTCGGCTTAGAAGTAATGCCTTATTTTGATGTAGCGGCGATTGTAATCGGGCTAATTCTTTTAGGCCGCTACTTTGAAGCTAGGGCAAAAGGGCAAACATCGCAGGCTTTGAAAAAACTGATTGGAATGCAAGCAAAAACAGCAAAAGTTATTAGGGAGGGAAAAGAAGTAGATATTCCAATTGAACAAGTTGTGATTGGTGATGTTGTTCGTGTTAGACCCGGTGAAAAAATACCTGTAGATGGAATTATTTTAGAAGGAGACTCTTCAGTTGACGAATCGATGATAACTGGAGAAAGTATTCCTGTCGAAAAACTAAAAGGAGACACAGTTGTAGGTGCTACAATGAACAAAACGGGAACATTCACATATAAGGCGGGCAAAGTTGGGCAAGATACTATGCTTGCTCAGATTATCAAACTGGTACAAGAAGCACAAGGTTCAAAAGCTCCGATTCAAAGGGTTGCCGATTTAATATCTTCGTACTTTGTACCAATAGTTATAATGTTGGCCTTTGCTACATTTGCTGTTTGGTACGTCTTTGGTCCAAATCCAGCTTTGTTTTTTGCGTTGCTTAATACAGTTGCAGTACTTATCATCGCTTGTCCTTGTGCCATGGGACTAGCTACCCCTACCGCAATAATGGTTGGAACAGGATTAGGTGCAGAAAAAGGAATCCTTATTAAAGACGCGCAGAGTTTGGAGATTGCCCATAAAGTAAATACAATTATTTTTGACAAAACAGGAACTTTAACAAAGGGCAAACCGGAAGTTACAGACGTGATAAGAATCAAGAATCAAGAATCAAGAATCAAGGATGATAAGGAGCTTCTCAGGCTTGCAGCATCTATTGAAAAAGGTTCCGAGCATTCACTGGCTGAAGCAATTGTAAAATACGCTGAAGATGAAAATGTTAAAACAGAGTCAGTTACAAAATTTAAAGCTGTTGCAGGACATGGAGTCACTGGAGAAATTGGAAACAGAAAAATTTATTTTGGAAATAAAAGATTATTGGAATCAGAAAATATTGCACTTGATTCTTATACAGAGCAAATTGAACAATTAGAGAATGAAGGTAAAACAGTAATGATGTTAGCAGTAGATAGCAAATTGGCAGGATTTATTGCCGTTGCAGATACGATAAAAGACTCTGCAAAAGAAGGCGTAAAGGCTTTACAAGAGAAAGGTATAGAAGTGGTAATGATAACAGGGGATAACAGTAGAACTGCTAATGCTATTGCAAAAACGCTTGGGATAGAAAGAGTTTTTGCAGAAGTACTTCCTCAAGAGAAAGAGGAAATAGTTAGAAAATTACAATTAGGTGAATCAAGAATTAAGAATCAAGAATTAGGGAGAAAAAACCATAATTCAAAATTCATACTTCATAATTCTCAAAAGCGAATTATTGCTTTTGTAGGAGACGGGATAAACGATGCCCCGGCACTAGCTAGCGCTGATATCGGTATTGCAATGGGAACTGGGACTGATGTAGCCATTGAAGCTGCAGATATTACCCTTATAAATAAAGACCTAAGGTCAGTTGCATCCGCAATTGAACTCTCAAGAAAAACTATGAGAACTATAAAATTGAATCTTTTCTGGGCGTTTGGGTATAATACGCTTTTAATACCTGTTGCCATGGGAGTTTTATATCCTTTCTTTGGAATTTTACTGAGCCCAATATTCGCGTCAGCTGCGATGGCGAGTAGCTCTATATCTGTTGTTACTAATTCACTTCTTCTTAAGCGCCACAGGCTGTAATTTATTATAAAGCTCTCTACATGAATTCATCCTGGCTTCATATTGATTTTCGTATACTAAACTTAATATGAAAGGTGTGCAATCATACGCGAAAAAGGCTTGGTTAATCTTCTTTCAAGCATTTGCAATTGGAGCTTTGGGGTTGAGTGTTTTCTATTATCTTTTTCTTCTTGCCGTTACTCAGGATCCTATTCATCCATTTAACCAATTCAGGCTCTTCCAGCCATGGATGACCATACTTATAATCGGTTTTGGTATCCAATTCGGTATGTTCTGGTTACTCAGAAAGGGAGTTCATTTTTCCATACAGGAAAAAAAAGATGCGAAATTGACTACCGGAACCGGAACGGCAGTATCGGGTATGGCAATGGTGGCATGTTGTGCCCATCATGCAGTTGATCTTTTTCCCATCCTTGGGTTTTCGGCGGTGGCTCTCTTTCTTTCAGAATATCAAGAACAATTTTTGATTTTTGGAGTTGTTGCCAACTCAATTGGTATCTTAATGATGCTGTGGTTTATCACCGGTAAAGCCAAACCGAAAATAATTTTAAATTTTATTTCTACAAAATTAAGGAACACTTTATGAACTCAAAAATATTTTTCATTATTTTACTTATCCTAGGCGGGGCCGTTGTTTTTGGGTTAACTGTAGAATCGAAAAAAGAAACTTCTTCGACAGTGTTGCCAAATACAGTAGAAAATCTAGAAACAACCGGTTTGTCCTCACAAACTAAAACCATGGGGGCGGTAGAGGTCGCAATCACGCCCGTATCGGTAGAATCGGGGAAAGATGTAATTTTTGAGTTGTCTCTGAATACTCATTCAGTGGAATTAAATTATGACTATACGCAAATAGCTACTTTAACTGATGAAAATGGTAATTCTTATAAACCTACAGAATGGACAGGAGGAAACAGTGGGCATCACCTTAACGGTAAATTAGTTTTTCCTCCTTTTTCCAAACAGGCTGAAGAGTTGACACTAACCCTTAATGATGTTGATAATAAAATAGAAGTATTTAATTGGAAACTATAAGAAACGGGGGGAGGTGAGAGAGTATGAAATCAAACACAACGAGATTAGCTAATGCGTTCGGGTTGGCTATGGTGGTTTTGTGGATAGTATGTAGTGTCTTCGTTTGGCTACTGCCTGACCTTTCATGGCAAATTACAAGCTGGTGGATGCACGGCATGGACCTTTCTGCAATGGGAAATTGGGATTTGACACTTGGTAATTTCTTATTGGGAGGAATAACTGCTGTTATCTCTGCATGGGCTACAGGCTGGGTGCTAGGCTGGTCATGGCAAACCGTAGGAGGAAATAAACCGAGCTAGAAAAAAACTGTTACACTGAACATCATGGAGTATAAGTACGCGTATCTTATCGCAAACTTCTTCTTTCTTGCTGTTTGGTTTTTAATCTTTTTAAAAGTAAAATATCTTCGACGACCAATGCTTATTATGAGCTTGATCACCGCTTTCTTTGGACCAATTTCCGAATTTTGGTACTTTGCCGATTATTGGAAGCCAGAAATTGCTTTACCTCTTCCCCTTATTGGTGGTGTGGAGGATTTCCTGTTTGGATTTTCCATCGGTGGAATTGGAGCTTTTGCTTATGAGTCGCTGTTTATTAGGGGGCTTTGCGTTTGCGAAGATAAGAAACTGAGACGAGAGTGGTTTTTATTGGTATTCTTTGCAGTTGTTGGAATTTCAATGGTGATTTTAAATAACTTCATAGGACTTAATTCTATTTTTGCCAGTTCAATCGGTATGATTATTGTGGCAGCAGTGATGCTTTATATGCGCCCCGATCTAATACCTAATGCATTAGGATCTGCCCTAATGGTCGCTGGTATAATGTTTGCAATTTATTTTTTGGGTCAGGAGGTTTTCCCCGGTGGACATGCATGGATGGTTCGAATCTGGAAGCTATCTAATACTCCAGAGGGAGTAATTATATTCAAGCACATTCCCTGGACAGAGATGCTTTGGGGACTTTCCTGGGGTTTAGTTTGGGGACCGATGTACGAATTTCTAGTCGGAGCCAGAACAATTCGTTTTAAGAAGTAAGACAAAAATTTATGTATAAGTCAATGACTTATGCGACATTGCAATATTCTCTTCAAAGTCCTACACTTGTAGGTGTGAAAAATATTTCATTGGGACCATTAGAACAGGAAGTGATGAAGTGTGTGTGGCAAAAGAAAACCTGCACTGCTAAAGATATTGTTGAATGTTTAAGCCAGGACCGGAAAATCGCTTACAACACCGTTCAAACTATTATGACTCGTTTGGTGGACAAGGGACTACTCAAGAGAAAGTTGAAGGGCAAAACTCATGTTTATAAATCAGCAGCAAAACAAAAAAGTGTTTTATTCTCGCTTATTACTCAGAAAATGGTTGGTTTTACTGGTCAATTTGGCGAAGAAGCCTTGATTGCTTTTGTTGACGGGTTAGATGATATCTCAGAAATTACCCGTCAAAAATTAATTGAAAAGCTACAAAATAAATGAAAAAAAGAATTAGCTTGCCATTCATATTTATTTTCACCTCAAGTTTTGTTTTTGGACTTGGTGCTTATTTACTGACCACCAAAACCACTTTCCATCCACAGTTCTTTATTACTGCCTGTGGAGAGGTGCTTAAAAACATCCAGGAGCATGTTCATTTTAATCCCGATGGCATTTTGTCTTCTTTGATATTGATTGTATTTTTTATCGGTTTCAGCTTGGCTTTATGGCAAGTAATTCAATTTGTTATTTCTCATTGGCGATTACATCAACTGCAAATCATAAAAAATATGCCCGAAAATTTAAGGTGGGTGATGAATAAGCATGATTTATCTAATAATCAAATTGTCGTAGTTTGTAAAGGTAAATTAACTGCTTATACGATTGGCTTGTTCAGGTCAAAAATTATTGTTTCCCAGTCATTAATTCAGAGACTCTCCAGAGAGCAGCTGGAAGCAGTGGTGCTTCATGAGTTATATCACCTGCATAGTCGTCATGTCCTGTGGTTATTTCTCTCCCGATTAATTAGCTCAATCCTTTTCTTTATTCCTTTAATCGGTTATTTAGCCCAACAGTTGCGTACAGAATTTGAACTTGCAGCTGATGCTTTTGTGGTGGAAAAACAGAAAACCAAGGACCATTTATGCGGTTCGTTGGCACTAAATTTACAATATATTGAGAGCGTGGTGCCTCACTTTTCCACTTCGCCAATTGAGAGACGGGTTGAGTCTTTGACGGACAATAAGCTCTCATTTGAGTGGATTAATCTCAAACAATTGGCCGTTAGTCTTCTGAGTCTTTCTTTCATGTTTGGTATAGCTTTCATTCAACCTAGTCAGGCTACTGCCGAGTTTGCGTTGGCAACAGGTGGGATTTGTCGGGTGGGAGAAGAGTGTCAAACCACAGATTGTTCCGATTATCAAGGTACGAAGTCACATAATTTTACCCCTCTTGTACCCGCCTCTTTTTCATTCTCATCAGCCTATTGACAAGAGAAAAATAATCTCCTACAATTGTAGGAGATTACAAAAACAAAGAACTACCATGGCAAAATCAAAATACTCACTTACATCACTAGTAACGGCAATCAACACACATTTTTTACTTATACTTGGCGCTTTGGTTTTGTTGGTTGTTGGCTTCTTTGGAGGCTCGCTCTGGACAGAAAACAAACTTCTTAAAGCAGGTAGTCTTAGTACGGCTCCGTCTACTGTTGCTCAGGCAGGAACACAACCCCAAGCACCCCAGCAGCCAATCACGGGTGTTGCTTCTGTTGACGATGATCCAATTTTGGGCGAAAAAAACGCCTCAGTTACTATTATCGAATTTTCTGATTACGAATGTCCGTTTTGTAAACGTCACTTTGACGAAACTCTACCACAGCTTGTGAAGAATTACGTTGACACAGGAAAAGTAAAGATCGTCTATCGGGATTTCCCCCTATCCTTTCATGACCCCATGGCAACTAAAGAAGCGGTAGCTGCTAATTGTGCTCGTGAGCAAGGCGGAGACAGTAAATATTTCCAGTACCATGACGAGATCTTTACCAGAACCATATCTAACGGAAATGGCTTGTCGGAAGCGGATTTGACTTCAATTGCTACTGACTTGGGATTAAATCTCAATTCATTTAATACCTGCTTATTGGATCCAGCCCAGACAGATGAAGTTAAAAAAGACATCGCTGACGGAACGGCAGCAGGGGCATCCGGCACACCAACCTTTATGATTGGCAAGACAACAGCAAATGGAGAAATAGACGGAGCTTTGGTAGTCGGTGCCCAGCCCTATGCCGCTTTTCAAGCTATCATTGATCCGCTATTTCAATAAATCATAATAGTGATAAAAATAATGGCTCAACCAAAATATTTGGCGGTGGTAATAACAGTTGCTTTAATAGTTATTGCTTTTGCAGCGTGGTTGCCCAACCTGCATTTAATTACCAAAACCATGACTAGTTCCACTATGACCCTCTGGCAAAAAACAAATCTGCTAACCAGTTTACTTGGATCCTTGCAAACCAACTTTACCCCCTTGTCCCGAACCCTTACTTTTATCAGTGCGGGGTTGGCAGGAATACAGGTGGGTTTGTTAGTTTTTTACCTTAAGCAAACCGCCCGAATTCAACAAACAATGGGCATGTCTACTTTGGGAATAGCCACCAGTATGCTGGGAGTAGGCTGCGTGTCCTGCGGATCGGTGGTTTTGACTTCACTGATTGGTTTTGGCTCAGCTACGGCAGTCTTAGGATTTTTGCCTTTTAGGGGTCAAGAATTTGGTTTTTTAGGTATTGGGATATTACTTGTGGCAATTCATATAACTATTAAAAAAATTAATGACCCACTGGTGTGTAGAGTAAGGAGCAAATCATGAAGCAGTATCTTCCCAGCTTATTTCTACTGACAATAATTAGTGTTTTTGCAATTGGTTTGTTAGGTGGCAATTTGAAGTCTATTGTAAGCAATAGATTGATCGGCACAAAAAATCAAATTATTAAACCTGCCTTTGCGGCTGGTACTCAGGAAGCCTTTGAGTATCTCTCTACTACTAAATCAAGTACCAGTAGCTTTTGCGGCTTACAACCAACGACAGTCGATGGTTTCGCTGATGAAGATAACATTCAAGGTGCTTGTTGTGGGGCAATGGATTTTCATAGATATCAGGAGCAGGTTGAGAGTTTGAAGCAATACAAAGATATTTCACAGGTTCCCGAAGATCCTTACAACATTCCGGTTGCTCTGGCAAAACAATTATTTGAATATCAGCAAATAATCACACTTAATGAAGAACAGCAAGGTGTTTATGACCAGGCAATGGAGATGTCAGCCGAAGGCGGACCCTGTTGCTGTAAGTGTTGGCGCTGGACGGCTTTTGAGGGGTTGGCAAAATACCTGATTACAGAAAAAGACTTTGGTAGTCAGCAGGTGGCAGATCTCTGGGATATGCTTGATGGCTGTGGTGGTCCAGGTCATGCCGGAGAAGGAGGTGAACATTAAAATGGATTATCCTGAAGAATGGAACGAGTTACCTAAACACGAGCGCAAGAAAAAACTGAAAGCGCTCAGACGAGAACGGGATCAAAAATCCGGCTTAATGAAGAAAGTTCGTAACTGGGGATTGGTTATTGTTGTCTTGGTTATTGTGGTTATTGGATACATGCAATTAACGAAAAAATCTCCAGAACAAGTTGAACTTGAGCAAGAGATTAAAGCTGTTTCTTTGGACGGAAAGGTAGAAGAGTTTGCTATTGAAGGTAGAGATCATGTGCAGTTCGGAACCGATGTCAATTACCAAACTAATCCACCCACATCAGGAGCGCACTTAGGACAACCTGAAAACTGGGGCGTTTATAATCAGGAAATTGACGATAAGGCTGCGGTGCACGGTTTGGAGCACGGTGGTATCTGGATTTCTTATAAAGATATAAGCGATAAGGAGAAACAGGTTTTAGAAAAAATCGGTAAAGCAAATTCTCTAAGCGTTATTGTTTCTCCACGTTCGGCTAATGATAACAAAATTGCTGTAGTGTCCTGGGGTAGGATGATGAAGCTTGAAGTGGTAGACAAGGCTTTGATTCAAAAATATATTGGTACCTACAAAAACCAAGCACCAGAAAAACTGGCTCGGTGAGATAAGCGTCTATGCTTTAACAATCGTTATTGCTGTTTGATGTGCTTGATGAATTTGTAAAGAAGCCACAAAGCAACCAAGATAAAGATAATATCAAGACCTGGAATTTTTTGTACAAATGACGTCGTTGAGATAGCTACAGACTGAATTATTTGAGTCGCGCTTTCTTCACTTCTATTCATGGCTAATTTTCCTGATAAGGCGAGGAAAATAATTAACACCCCCATACCGGTAAACATGACGAAGGATATGAGGTTGGAAACCGAAACCATGTGAACCTTACCCAGAAAAGTTATTTCCCTAAATGGCCGTCTGAAGATCGGTTTCTCGAGTATATTTCGTTTATCAATAAGTAAACTGGCCAAATAAAGTGGCGTAACCATTCCCAAGACATAAAAGAAGCCAACCATGAGTGATTGGGCGGTAGTTGGGCTCAATGAAGATAGGGCAATAACGCCAATCAGAACAGGAGCACAGCAGGCACTGGTAATTCCGGAAATAATTCCCAGAATGTACGTTGAAATCGGATCATCGGCGTGTTTGGTAAACTTAAAGTTGGGCATGGGAAGCTTAAACCCAAGTAGTGTTGAAAAGCCGACAAAGATCAAAAATATTCCCCCGATTACATAGGTTTGATCATGAAGATTAAAAAATAATTGGGTTAAAGCTCTGGCTCCGAGTACGACCGGAAGCATAACGGTAAATATTCCCAAAGAGTAAATAAACGTCATCAGAACTACCCGTTTTTTCTCTTTGAAAACGTTGGCGAAGTAGGCAGGCAGCAGAAATGTAATACAGCAGGGGGCAAAAAGCGCTACCATGCCGGCAATAAAAGACGCGAGTAGTGAAAGTTGAAACAGGGTATTCATTTTAGTTGTCCTTAACGACTGTGGCAGTGATTTTACTCTCTAAATTAGGGAAGTTTGGATTATCCGTTTCAATATAAATTGTTCTAGTCAAATCTCCTAAGTCGGTGTCGTCTTTATGAACCGCAGGGTCAAAAGATACATTTACGATGGTACTTTCATAGGCTCCTAATTCTTCTTTTTCTACTGAAGCTTTCGTGCAACCGCAAGAGGTTGAAACTCTAGTTATTTTTAGGGGTAGAGGGGCGTAATTGGTCAGTGTAAAAGTAGTTGTTGCTACATCGCCATAGATTACAGTTCCCAGCTCTTGTTTGGCTGGCCAGAGTTCAATTGACACCTGTTGTTCTTTATATGCATTGGTGCCGCCATCAAGATCGTAAACATTGGTATAGCCAAGAGCCGCGATCTCCTTTGATGCTTTCTCACTCATACTGCCGGAGCGGCAATAGACTAAAATTGGAGTGTCTTTATCAGTGGGCAGCTTATCCATGTTTTGTTTAATTTGATCATAAGGAATAAAAGCACCTGTATTTGGAATATGGGTTTGTTCCGGAGTATGAACATCAAGAATAAAAGAATTTTTCTCTTTGGCAAGTTCTGCAAATTTCTGGGGAGAAACAAGTTGAACTGTAGAGTTTTTTACTAAACTATTATTAGTAAAATTACTTTGACCAATTGGTTTACTACTAACAAACCAAACCAATCCCAAGCCCATTGCTATAACTGTTGTAATGATGATAATTTTTTGATTCATAATATTTAGTTTTTAACAACATTGGCAGTTAAATTAAATGATAGAGTTGAGTTATTTGCATCGTTTGTATCCATAGTAATGGTTCGATTAATAGGACCAATCCCGCTGGGTCCATGGAAAAGAGGGTCAAACTCAACGATAAGTTCTGCCGTTTTTCCTGGTTTTACCTCAAATACGTCTGGTGTTTTTTCATGCATTTTGTATTTTCTGGATATTGACTCTGAAGTTTTCAGCTGCGCTGTAGTGCACATACATGAAGTTGCAACATTATAGAGTTTAAGCACCGAACTGCCGGTATTTTTGATAGCAAAACTTTTTGAAGCTACACCACTATTAATATCAATTGTTCCCCAATCGTAGACTTTCGAGTCGGTAGATAAAGCAACCTGAGTATCAGTTGTAACCTGTGATGTAGCTCCGGTTTTTGTACCAAAATAAACAGCTATACCAAGTAAAAGTATTGTTACGATGATGACTCCGAGAACAAATGGATCGATTCCTCCCTTTTCAGACCCTTTTTTGTTTGATAAATTACAGCAATCGTGATTCATAATTATTTTTCCTGATCTAAGGTAATAGTAAATTTGGTTTCAAAATCCACAGGGTCGTTAGAATGGACAGAAACTTCACGTGTGACCGGTCCGGTTAGCTCCGGATGGACGGCAGGATCATAGTATACTTTGACGATTGCCTCGTCACCCGGAGTAATCGCCACTTTCCAATTAGGGTCAGGTTCTTCTTGTCCATGCCCAGGCATCGAGAATCGGGGTCCTTCTTTTCCTTGATACGCTAGGCTAGCTGATGTACAACCACACGAAGATGATAGTTTATCGATTACCAAATCGGATTTACCCTCGTTTTTGATTACAAACTCGGTAGTTACAACGCCTTTTTTTAGGCTAACTATGCCTAAATCTTTTTTTGTTTCCGAAGTCATGATTTTGGGTGCATCTTTGGGAGCATTGGCTAAAAGTTTCTCCCGCAACGTTTTTCTTGCGGAGTCGTCGGTCAGACGCTCCAACCCAAATTCCTGAGCTGTAGCCAGGATTACCGCGTCTTTATCGGCTCCGGTACTTACTTTCTGATCAATAAAGTCAATCATCTGCGTCATGGACCCACAACACGGGTTTTCTTTGTTTAGCGGCTGACCGCAGCATGGACAGGTAAACATAGGGTATATTTCATTTGCTTCAACGGTAGCTACCGTACTAGGCAGTTCCATCCCTTGTTTCATACCAAACTCCTGCACTGCCGAGCTTAGCGGGCTTATAAAGAGGATTATAATTCCAAGTACTGTCGCCAGTTGCCAAAAGAGTTTTTTCTTTGTAAAAAGAAGGGCTTTCTTTTTCATGATTATTAAGCTCCGCATCCGCCACCGCCCTGTTGGGGTTTGGGTAAGCTCTTAATCTGTAGACGGGTTTGCTGATAACCCTGCGCGCTGGAATATTCTGCGCCAAGTACAGTTTTGGCATCTACTTGGTTCCAATCCTTGCCTTGTTCCTTAAAGTAAGTTGCCAAATCAATATATGTTTGTGGGAACCAGAAAGAATTTACTTTTAAGGCAACTTTGTACATTTCCTGCTCACTGACTCCATTTTTTGCCATTAGTTCCAAAAGCCCCAGCATTGCCATACCATGGTTGCAATCAGGAAAGTGAGTAGAGTTACCGCAGCAAGGTCGGAAAATACCTCTGGATACGCTGTCCACTAAAGCTTGCTGTTCATCTGTTAGGGTAACATAAGAGTGCATACTGTAGTGATCAATGCCCGCGCCTTTGGCAAGTGACCAACCGCCTGTTGAAGCAAAATTGCCGGCTCCACCATACTGCTTATCAGTCATCTCTCCATTTTCCAGAATACCGTTTTTATTGGCCAGTCCAAATGCCCAAAGCATGTTCAAAACGTGTCGGGAATTGGCTTGAGTTAAAACAATAGGCTGGTTACTGTTTCCCGAGAGCATTTGTTCCTCGGTATTAGTTAAACCACCTTCAAATAAGGCTCTATATTTTTGTTCATCAATTACTCCATCGGCTATCATTCTTTTACCTAAATCTCCCCAGGTAATTGGAAGCTCTACGCCTTCATCGGGCAACACTGCTTTAGTTAAAATCTCGGTATCAATACTGCCTGCTTCAATTGGTGCTTGATTATTTACAACTTGTTGTTTGTTTAAAAGTGAATTTTGCAAAAATGAGAACTTGGGTGTAATAGAAATCTCAAAGACTTGAGTCAAGAGGATAACGGCGAAAAGAAGGATTGCCATGACTTTCCAAAAACCGGTCTTTTCAAAAAGTTGCGAAAGGTTCTTTAACTCACTCTTTTTCTTAACAGTTTTATTTACTGGTGCTTTGTCTTTCATGTTTACTTCTTTAATAATTAAGGTTGTATGAAGATTAACAACACTAACATGAAGCGAAGATGAAATTCTATTTGAAAAGAAGGAGACTTATGAAAAAGTAACAGTAGTAATTGTGCCGTGGTTTTGTTTGGAACTGACTACTATTTTTCCACCCAAACTCTCAATTACAGCTTTTGAAATGGCTAGCCCTAGACCCGAGCCTTTACCTTGAGTGTTAACTCCCCTATAAAAACGGGAAAAAATTTGAGACAGGTCATGTTGAGAAATACCAATGCCGGTATCCCGTACATTGATTTTGATAAGGTGAGCTTCCTTCTTAAGACTAAGCTTAATTAATCCTTGAGGCTTATTATAGGCAACCGCATTGTATACAATATTGCTTAAAGCTCGCGGCAATAGTTGTTTGTCGGCTTTGATAGTTACATCCTTTTGAATATCTGCTGAAATAGTTAATTTTTTTTCTTCGCCCAACGTGTTTGCCAATTCGGATAAGTCAGTCATAATTTCTGTTAAAGAAACAGTTTCTAACCTTTGTGGTCTGCTGCTGATTCTGGATAAAAATAACAGATCATCAATTGTGTCACTGGCTTTATCAATAGTTTTTAGCACATCTTCCCGATCTTTTTGACCTAGATTCGCATTCTCGGTTTGTGATCTAAGTACTGCCAACGGGGTTTTGAGAGTATGAGCTGCGTCAGAGAAGAATTGTCTCTCGGAATCAAAAATATTCTCAAGTTGGGAAAGCATCGCATTGAGGGCTTCTTGGATTATTTTCAGCTCGTAAGTGGGGGAAACGATAGTAATTCGTTTCGCAAGCGATGAAGTATCCGTAACGGCTTTTGCCTGGACGGCAATGCTTTCCAAAGGTTTAAGTTGCTTTTTTAAGAGTTTATACCCAAAAAAAGTAATAGGTAAGACCACAAAGAAGATTACTCCCAAAACTACCAACAACATATTGTATAGTGTTGCGTAGAGAATTTGAGTTGAATATCCCACAGCAACAATACCCTTGCCGGCACTAACAGTTGCCGGCATAGCCGCAAACCGGATATTGTTCTCCGTAAAATGAGTTGGGGTAGAGTCGTATAAACTGCTGGCAGTGAGTATCTTTTGCAATTGATGTTCGGTAACGAGGGCTATGTCGGGACTGTTTGTTTCTAAAATGGGTGATCCGTCCGGAGAGAGCACTACTACGGTCATACCACGAGCACTGACCAAATTTCTAATCAGGTCATCTCGTTCTTTACCTCGGTAATTTTCGACTATTTGCTTTGCCTCGTTTACCGCGATATGGACATGGTGATCGATCTGGTCTTGAAGTGTTATCCAAAACAAACTGCTTACCGCAATAAGGAACAACAGAATTATTAGTCCTACTGATGTTAGATACCAGAGGGATAGTCGACCCCGTAATGTACTGGTAATATTTTGTACTATTCTACTTTTCATGCTTGCCTAAGATATAGCCCTTACCGCGAATGGTTTTGATAAGACTCGATTTTGAGTGTTTTTCCAATTTTCTTCTGAGGTTGCGGATATAAACATCGACAACGTTTGAGAACGTTTCAAAATCACTTCCCCAAACGTGTTCCATAAGCATCGTTCGGGTGATGACCTGTCCGTTGTGTTGGGCCAGATATTCTAATACTGCGAACTCTTTAGCGGTAAGATCAAACGCAAATTTTCCTACAGAAGCAGTATGTTGTGCCGGTTTTATACTCAAATCACCGACGGCAATTACCGGTAATGCGCTTTGGCTAGCTCTTCTTATAACTGCTCTGATGCGGGCAATCAGTTCATTCGAATCAACCGGTTTGGGAATATAGTCATCTGCACCTAGATTTAAACCTTTAATACGATCTTCTACCTGCCCTCGAGCCGTTACAATTATGACCGGTGTTTTATTTTCAGCCTTTCTTAGATCTGCAAGCAGATCGAAACCGCTACCGTCAGGGAGGTTAATATCCAGAACGATGCAGTCATACTCGTTTATTCCAGTTTGTGCCAATCCGTCCTCCCGAGTGATTGAAGTATCAACGGCAAAGCCATCTTTTACCAGTACTTGCTTGAGGTTTTTGGCTAATGTTTGATCGTCTTCAATAATCAGAACTTTCATATTTTTATATTTTTTTAAATATCCTGCAAAAGTTTTATCGCAAGAGTTAATTGAATAAGCATATTTTACAACATTTGTATAGAATACATTCTTCTTTACTAAAAGAAAAAAAATTTGATAGAATGGATAATCAACAACATTTCTCCCGGTTAAAAGACCGAGAGATTTTTTTAAAAAGCGAATAAATAAGGTTAAATTTTAATATGAAT
>Ga0210057_1003576_pt1 | contig 21344 bp, 18 predicted proteins | sample CryGeyCG2114_010_2_FD_183968 | JGI IMG/M metagenome (GOLD analysis project Ga0210057, IMG submission 183968) | Groundwater microbial communities from aquifer - Crystal Geyser CG10_big_fil_rev_8/21/14_0.10 (SPAdes) (version 2) | ecosystem: Environmental > Aquatic > Deep subsurface > Groundwater ...
CCAAAGCTTGCTGTTGCGAGGTCAATCGGTAACCATTCTGCCTCCCGTCTTATACTTCCTGAAACCTCTCCTTGTAAATCTATTCCCGTATTCTGTCCAAATCCATACTCTTGCAGATAATAATACAACTTCTTTATTCCCAGTTTCTGTCCGACAAAAACCATTCCCGTATTATCTGAATTTTGAATAACTTCTGTCATCGTGGAGTTCGGATGATATTTATCATTCCATGTCTTTATGGTAAAACCGCTCATTTGAACAGGAGAAGAACAAATGTTGCACCTTGTATCTGCTCTAACCAATCCTTCGTTTAGAGCTGCAGCCATAATTAGTACTTTAAAAGTCGATCCGGGTTCATATAGATTTGAAATTATTGGATTTTGGTAAGAATCACCATCAAATTCATAGTATTTTTGCGGATCAAACTTAGGAACTGAACTCATTGCAAGGATTTTTCCCGTAGTAGGCTCCATAACAATAACACTCCCCCCTTGCGCACCATATTTCTCTATTCCGCTTTTTAAAGCTTCATCTGCAATATATTGGACCGTTCTATCAATCGAAGTCAAAAGAGTTCTTCCATCAACTTTTTTTTCCTCCCTGACATCTGTAACTATTGGATTACCTAATGCGTCTTTTACAACGTATAGTTTTCCGGGCTTGCCCTTTAACTGCCTTTCATAGTAGCCTTCTAACCCTAAATATCCCTGATCTTCCCCATCGTTATTTTTTCCAACAAAACCAACTAAATGAGCCGCCATCGACGCCTCCGGGTAAAATCTACTTGCCTCAATTTGGAAACCAATTCCCTCTAAATCCAAATCTTCTACCTTTTTTTTAATTTCGTGGTCAAAAACTCCAAGTCTAACCCAAAAAAGATTTTGATTAAGTCTTGCTGAAATTGAGGCTGAATCGTAACCCAGCACTCCGGCTAAATCATTTGAATACTTTGGAATATCCTTAATAATTTTTGGATTAGCATAAGTCAGATAATTTATGTTATTTGTTGCTATCGGAAAATTATCACTAAATAATATTTCTCCCCTTTTTGGCAATAGCTCGAATGATTCTGTGCTTTGAATGTCTCTTATCTCTTTTATCTCCTCAGCCTTAACGACCTGCCAGTAGAAAAGTTTTCCAGCTAAAACTAAATAGAAAACGGAAACTATAAGAAATATAACTATGAAGCGGCTTGAGATTTTGTAGTTTTTACTCATGCTTTAACGCAATTGAATCGAGATTTTTGAGGGAAATAAATTCTTTTGGCTTTTCAAAACCCAGTTCTGCTGCCCGGGAACTGACAATTAAAATTGAGGAGTAGGAAAGAATTTCAAACTGAAGAATTTGGTTTTTCTCATCAATTTCTGCTATTTTGTTTCTTAATTTTTCCGCGCTCATACTCTCAGAAGCCAGAGTATCCGAATGAGTTAAATACACTATTTCAACGATAGAAATAAGTACTAATAATAATATTGCTATTGTGTATATTTTTTTCATTTATTTTTTTTCAAATACTCTTAACTTTGCACTTCTTGCTTTCTTATTTATTTTTATTTCTGCTGCGCTTGCAGAAATTGGTTTTTTCGTAATAATCTTTCCTTTTCCCTTTTTTTCAAAATCCTTAAAAGCCTGCTTTACCACCCTATCCTCAAGTGAGTGAAAGCTTATTATTACAATTCTTCCTCCACTTCCCAAAATTTCTATTCCTAATCTTAAAGCATCTTTTAGCGCATTAAGTTCGTCATTTACGGCAATTCGAATTGCCTGAAAGACTTGTGTTGCAGGATGTATTCCTGCTTCCTTTCTCTTTTTTGCTTTTAAAATAATTTCAGAAAGATCGTCGGCATAAATTATTTCACTGCTTTTTCGCTCCTTCACTATTTGCTCAGCAACTTCTACTGCCTCACTTTCTTCACCATACCTTTCAAAAATATCTATCAATTCGTCTTTAGACCATTTATTTATTATTTCAAGAGCCGAAAAGTCCTGATTTTTATCCATTCTCATGTCTAATTTATCATGACTCTTAAAGCTAAATCCTCGTAACGAATCTCTAAGTTGATGGACAGAAGTTCCTAAATCTAAAAGTATTCCGTCACAATCTACAAATCCACTTTTTTCGGCAATTTCTCTTATGTCTCTAAAATTCCCCTTAAAAAGGGTTAGCTCTTTTTTGTTATTTAGCTTTTTTCTAACAGTTTGAATTGCATCCTCATCTCTATCTATGGCTAAAACGTACCCACCTTTTTCAAGGATAAGCTCTGTATGTCCTCCACCTCCTAAAGTTGCGTCAATATAACGAAACCCTTTTCGAATCTGTAAGGCGTCAATTGCTTCTTTTAAAAGAACCGGTGTGTGATATAAATTGTTATTCTTCAATTTTTTCAATTAGTGATTCAGCTATTTTTTCTATTTCCCCCTGCAGCGTACTTGTATGCTTATCCCATTGTTTTTTGTCCCAAAGCTCTGCGTATGATTCAAGCCCCAAAAATATTACTTCATCTCCTATACCCGCATACTTTCTAAGATATTCCGGAAGTAAAAATCTCCCTTGTTTGTCAAGAGTTACCGAAATGGCTCCCCCAAACAAAAATCTTTTAGTATCGCGGGCATTTACTGCAAAGAGCGATGAATTTTTTAGCTCTCCTACTAACCGCGTCCAATTCTGCTCGGAAACTACAATTAATGACTTTTCAAATCCGTATGTAATTATTACTTTTTCTCCGAGTTCCTTTCTGACTTTTGAAGGAAGAGCTATTCTCCCCTTGTCACCAACCGAAACTTCATATTGTCCTAACAAATTCACCAATTTTCACCACCTTTCACCATTTTGATAGATAACACGTGAAAAGTCAACAGCTATATATACTGACTAAATAACGGAAAAACACTAAATAGGTAAAACTATTCTAAAACGAAGATTTCCTCAATAATACCAACCTCACCATTCGTCAAATTTACCTTTAAGGTAAACTCAATTTCCTCAACTCCCTTATGATATCTGCAGACTGCAGAACACGTTCCTAAATCAATCACCCGCTTTATCGTTGGTTGTCCTTTTTCATCAGGATTGGGACCGGAACCAAAAGTTCCCTGCCTTACAACTTCCCCCTCCTCTATTGCCTCATAACTAACCTCGTACTCAAAAGACTCAACATTGTCTAATTTGGTCAGCTCCATGACAAGCTGCTGGTTGTTTTTTTGACTTGAAAGGGCAAGTCCTACGTCTGCAGCGCTTAACTCTACAAAATTCTCAACGAATTCGTTTTTTTCCTCCTGAGGAACGGGAGAATTGCTGTTAAACAAAAATAGTGCTACTCCCACTGCTATAAGAATTAGTAACGCTACACCTCCAAGTATTATTTTTTTATTTTTCATTAGATTGATTTTAGTCAGATTTAAGTTTTTTTGTCAACAAGAATAGCACTTATACCCAACTAACTGTATTTTGAGAGGGCACTGGGTACCCGACTTTAGTAAATATGTAAAAAGGGTATAATCTTTTCTAGACTGATCCCGATTAAATCGGGATGCAGTAAGAAGAGTTTATATTCTTTCTATCAAAAACTTCTTAAGTTCAGAAATTTTTACTCTTTCCTGTTTCATAGTGTCCCTATCCCTAACCGTTACGGAATCGTTTTGTAGGGTGTCAAAATCAACCGTTATACAAAAAGGTGTACCAATCTCATCCTGATAAAGATACCGCTTTCCTATGTTACCTCTATCATCAAAGGCTACCATTAGATCAGATCGAAGGTCTTTATAAATTTTCGTTGCCTTATCAACCAATTCAGGCTTATTTGAAAGCAAAGGGAAAACCGCTGCCTTAAATGGTGCAAGTTTTGGATTAATCTGTAAATAAACCCTGTTTTCTTCCTCACGGTATGCGTCGCACAAAACCATAAGAAAAATTCTGTTAATCCCTACAGCAGGCTCTATAACATGAGGCAACTTTTTCTCATTTGTCTGAGAATTAATAATTTTTAATTCTTTTCCGGATCCTTTCTCGTGCTGCGACAAATCATAATCAGTTCTATATGCAAGCCCCCAAAGCTCTTTGAATCCAAATGGAAAATTGTACTCAAGATCCTCAGTTTTTTTACTGTAAAATGAACGCTCTTTTTCACCATGCTCGCGCCAGCGCAAATTGTCTTTATTAATTCCAATTTTTTCGGTTATAAATGACCAAATCGATTTTTTCCAAGCTTCAAATAATTCCTCCCAATTAGATTCATTGGGGTCAAAAAAGTACTCTATTTCTCCTTGTTCGAATTCAAGAGTTCTAAAAACAGAATTTCCCGGCGTAATTTCATTTCTAAAACTTTTCCCAAGCTGTGCTATACCAAAAGGAAGTTTTACCCTAGTTGACTCTAGAATATTTTTAAAATTAACAAACATCCCTTGAGCCGTTTCCCCACGAAGATAAGCAAGACTCTGGTCTCCCTCAATTATTCCTAAATTTACGGGAAACAATAGATTAAATTTTCGGACTTTAGTCCAGTCGCTTTTACCGCAATTTGGGCATTTGATTTTATTTTCACTAATAATATCATCCAATTCATCTGTTGTTAGTCCTTCAACATTTTTATCGTCCAAAGATTCTTCAATTAAATGATCCGCGCGCATTCTAAGCTTACAGTTCTTGCAGTCTACTTGAGCATCTGCAAAACCGGAGGTATGTCCCGAGGCTTTCCAGATTTCCTGATGCGATATAATACTTGCTTCAAGGCCGACTATATCATCACGCCTTTGTACAAAGACTTCCCACCATAAATTTCTAATATTTCGCAATAACTCTGCCCCCACCGGACCATAATCATAAGTATTGGCAAGCCCGCCATAAATTTCAGATCCGGGGTAAATAAAACCGCGTCTTTTTGCAAGAGCTGTAATATTTTGCATGGAAATGGATTGTTTTGTCATTTAATCCGTAGTATATCAGAATTTATCAGCAGCTAAAACATCTTAGAAATTAATTGTACGGGATTTTAATTTTCTTTCGATGATACTTTCTATGTATCTATATGAATCGTTGTCTGTAGCAAATTTTTTGTCGTTATTCCAATATCCTAAATTTACTAAAAGATCTGTTTTAAAATCCAAAAGTGAGTCATATTTACCCAAACCGTATGCCAAATTTAAAACGTTGTCATATAGATTTTTAACCTTTACATCTTCTGCACATAAAGCATCGACAAGTTCGCAAACTATTAATATCTTCTTGTAACTATTAAGATCTGCTTTATGGGATTCAAATGATGACTTAAGTACAACTTCTGTTAAAATTTTCATGGAGTAACTCTGTACTGTATTAAATTTAACCAGATTAAAAGGTTCTAAGAGCCCTCCACGTCTGCTTGTAATTTTTCTAACTCCCTTTGCAATTACTGTTATTTTGCCATTTTCTTTGGAAAAAATCGTCAAAATTCTATCCGCTTCACCGTAATTTCTTCTCTTAATAATAAAACCCTCATCGCAAACGAATTGCATATTAAATATTGAGCTCTATTTCTGTATCAGACCTCAAATCAATCTCCTTCACCTTTTTTCCATTTACCATTATTTCTACTTTAACACTTTCTACCCCTGGCTGCTTTTGTATCAATACCGGCAGAATAGAGTCCTCTTTTAATTTAAAAGGCAGCGTATAGTCATAAATAATTTCTGCTTTTCCTAAAGGATTTACGGTAAGAAATGACTCAAAATATGTCTTTCCAAGCTCTTCTTTAGTTTCAACCTTTACCTGCGAACCCTGTACATCATTAAGTAGCGAACCTTTGGGGACATAAAATCTCTGGAAATTTCTGAGCCTTGCGTTCAAACAAAGGCCACCGCTCTCTAAATCACAGTCAGAATGCGGCCATGAATTTCTGTATTCAATAATTACTTTCTTATTTATTTCGCCACTTTTAGAAACCGCGTAGTCCATTTTTACGTTTTGGGTTATAAATAAGTTGGATTTTGCTCCACCCAGATTTACGTCATTAATATGCAGGTAATCTCCTTCATAATCTTTAATTCTACCCGCCCAATTTAATGCCTCTATTCCTCTCTGTGCGTCTTCATTAAAAACATAGAACAAAACGTGCTTTTCCTGAGCATCTTTTATAAACTGCTGAAATAAAGGACCCCAATATTCTCCGGGGGAAGACGACAGAGCTTTGTTCATAAGGGCAAGCATCAACTCTGAAATAAGACCCTTTCTGTTTGCTCTTACATAATTAACCGGGCGGGAAATTTCGTTTTCCAAGACATAAACAACTTGCGGGCAATCGCATCGCTCATCTTTTTCAGCAGTAAACGTCAAACCGGAAGCACTAACTTCACCTAAAATTTTTATCATATTAACCAAAACTTCCGTATCGAGCGCAATAATCCCGTCTATATCCTGCTCTTTACTGGAATTTTTGTACTGATCCATAAAACTTTCCATAGACACAACAAAATCTGGAGAAAGATTGCTGTCTCTTATATAAAGCCTGTTTACCTCCAGATAATCCCTAACTATTTGAGGAGGAGCGGGATGAGTAGGAATGCTCTCATCAAGCTCATAAATATCTGATGAATCTTCAACCTCTATAACTCCTTCATCTACTTTAAAAATAGAATAGTAAGTTAAAAATCCTCCAGTCGCACGAAGTTCAGCATCATTCTGAAATAATACTAAATATCTTCTTGGTTCTGATTCGCCCAAAAGTTCCGGTAAGGCTTTTATCAATGGCTTACCCTCTTGTACTGCAAAAACTGCACCATCCACTCCAACCTTTAACTCAATTAACATTGCTTTAAGCTCTTTTACCTTACCTATCTCCGGATAACGGTCCGGATTTACCTCGTCTAATTCTTTTTTTGCTACAAGTATTTTTTCTTCAATTTTGTCAATCTCGGGGACAACTTTTCCCATTGTCTGAACTGCAAGTCTTATTCTATCCTGCGCTGTTCCACCTACAAAAGTACTTTCGCCCTTAAGTCCTAAAAGATCCGCATAGGGAATTAGTGTTTCAGTCGTAATAATTCCAGCTTCAACTCCTTCGTTACCTGCATTAATTAAATGGACAACATCGTTATAATAACCTCCAACTAAAGGAATAAATCCGACAAAGGAAAGACCTTTCATCTTTGAAGACAAAACTTCAATTTCTTTTTTCGTATCAACCAGCTTGTTTTTTGCATCTTCTATGTTTTGCTGTTTTACAGCATCCATAGCAAGTCTTGCCTTTGCTTCGGTAATTCTGGCTTGCTTATAAATTCCTACCGCCGCAAAAGTCGTATATGCGCCAATCAAAAGAAGAAACAAAACTATACCTAAAATAATTTTTGATTTTTTGCTTTTCAGTGAAATTTTAAATCTTCTTCTATTGTTTCTACCCATAGGCATTTCTACTCTTTTATTTACATGAGTTTCATTCTTAACATCACTTGTAAGTTCTATTTTTTTAAATCCTTCTTGGTCCATAAACTTATACTCTTCTTACTGCATCCCGATTTAATCGGGATCAGTCTAGAAGAAGTTATACCCTCTCAGAATACAGTTAGTTGAGTATATATATTAAACCATAAAAACTTTTTTATATGCAAGAAATTCATAACGCACCCTTACCGGAAAGCATAGCAAAAGGAGTACGTATAATTAGATAGAAGTCGTATAATACCGAACGCTTAATAGCATAATCTGCATCCAGCTGAATTCTTTTATCAAATTTTATATCACTTCTTCCTGTTACCTGCCATACTCCGGTTATCCCGGGTTTTACAGACAACACAATTTTTACAGCATCTTTTGTGTGGGGGAATTGTTTTTGTTGATCACGAAGCTCATCTTGATAATAAGCTCTAGGTCCAACTATACTCATATCTCCTTCCAGAACATTTATAAATTGAGGCATTTCATCAATTGAGTATTTTCTTATAAATCTTCCTACTTTTGTAATTCTGGGATCATTTCTCAACTTATAACCGCTTTTTTTATATTCTTCAAAAAGATGCTTGTATTTCGGGTCTGTAGTTAATATATCGTGGGCATTTCTTACCATCGAGCGGAATTTATACATCCTGAATTGCTTGCCATTCCTGCCCACGCGTGGAGGCGTATCTGCAAATACAGGTCCAGGTGAGTTAAGTTTTATTGCAATTACTGTTAATAAAATAATTGGAGAAAAAATTATCAGCAGAAAAACTGAGAATACTAGGTCAAAAATTCTTTTTGAGACATCGTAAAACATATTATTATTAAAAAGTTGAAGTGTTAAAGCGTTAACTTGTTGAAATCTCTTTAACCAATTAATAACGTTAACCTATTCAATATCAAGTTAGGTTCTCGTGTTCTGTTCCCTTTAAGGACTCCACAAGTTTTTTTATTTTTGGTATTGAGTTTTTTGTACAAACCAACAAGACATCGTCAGTATTTATAATTATCATGCCGTTTAAATCTATCCCTACTGCCAGCTGGTCTGTGTAATTAAAGACTAAATTATCAGATGAATCTGTTATCAATACCTTTCCTCGGTTCACATTTTCGCTGCTATGAATCTGTAACGCTTCTTTCAAAGCTTCCCATGCTCCTACATCACTCCACCCTAAATCCGCTGCAATAACCAGAACGTTTTTAGTATCAAGTTTTTCCAAAACCGCATTATCAAAACTTATTTTCTCTAATTTCGGATATATGCTTTGCATTACATCCTCAAATCTATCAGTTCCTACTGCTTCCTGAATTTTTTTTACACCTTTCCATATATTTGGCGCAAATTTTTTATAGGCTTGCAAAATAAAATGCGGAGTAGTTACAAAATATCCGGGATTCCATGCAAATTTTTCGTTATTTAAAAAACCTTCCGCCTCTTCAAGGCTTGGTCTATATATTAATCTTTTAAACTCGAATACTTTTGTGTTCCTGATAGAATCTACCTCTTCCCCAAACTCAAGCCATCCCAAATTTTGATTTGCAAATCTTGCCCTTTGGCCTATAAAAATAAGCTTGTTAGGGTCTTTACTGGCTATTTTTTCAGCAAATCCTAGAACCTCTCTAAATCTTCTTTCTTTTTTAACGAAATGATCGCTCCAAATAATTGCCACAGGTTCATTTGGAGCATCTTTCCCTACTATGGCACATGCTGTCGCGACGGCAGGTCCCACATCTCTTACTTCCGGCTCAAAAATAAAATTTTCGCGCGGAATTTCATTGAGCTGCTTAAATACTATTTCTTTATACTTATCACCCGTTGAAACATAAATATCTTCAGGTTTGAAATTTGGATATAGTCTTTCAACTGCTAGCTGGAGTGTTGATTTATCTCCTGTGATTTTCTCAAATTGCTTAGGCGTATTTTGTCTTGATAATGGCCAAAGCCTTGTTCCTACTCCTCCTGCAAAAATAACTGCTTTCATAATTTATTAACGATTGTTAATTATAGCATCTTTTATATATCGGGAAAGCCTATCTCTAAATTTTTTGTCAGAAAATCTTAGACCATTTTTATAACAATCATTCTTATTATACTTATCTTTTTTAAATTTTTTCAATAACAGAACTAATGAATTTGCCGACTGCTTATCAAAAAACTCTCCTGTTTTTCCGGAAATTATTATTTCTCTTGAGGCTCCTTTACCAAACGCTATAACAGGAATTCCATGCAGCTGGGCTTCTACCATTCCAATTCCAAAATCTTCTTCAGACGGATAAATAAGCGCTTTAGCATTTTTTAAATAACCTCTTAACAAATCCTCAGAAACAAAATCAATAAATTTTACATTTTTTCCTGCTACTGCTTTAAGATTTTTCTTTTCTACTCCTCTTCCGATAACTATCAATGGTAATTTTAACTTTGTGGCAGCTTTTACAGGAATATCTATTCTTTTATATGGAACTAGTCTTGATACAACCAGATAGTAGTTTTTATCATTGGGTCTGGTAATTTTGCGCTCCTCTAAAAGAGAGCTTGCCGGAGGATAAATAACATCACTTTCGACCTTATAGAACTTTTTTATTTTTCTTTTTATATGGTTTGAGATTGCAATTATCTTATCCGGTCTTTTTATAGCCATTCTTTCCCATTTTCTCAAGTAAAAAACTGCAGGGTAGGAAATTAACTTAAAAAAGCTATTTTTAAAATATTGATCGTAATCACTCCATAAATACCTCGTAGGAGTAAGACATATGCAGATATGTACAGTATTTTTTCCTGTTATTATGCCTTTTGCTGACTCGCTTGTGACAGAAATTACCAAATCAAAATCGCTAAAATCAAACGATTCAAATGCAAGAGGCATAAAAACTCCCAGTAGTTCATGCTTGTCACGCAGTATGCTTATTTTTTGCAAGAAAGATGTTTTTATTTTAAAAACGTGTGCCCACTTGGCTTTCCGGGGGGAATAAAGAGATGTATAAAGTGAAGCTGTGGGAAACATTTTATGAAGCTCAAGAAGAACCCTCTCTGCTCCTCCCCATTTATTTACCCTGTCATAAACTATAGCAACGTTCATATATCTTTAGAGTTTTCTCAAATGATCTTTCCCATGAAAAAAGGGCTAATCTTTTTTTAAATAATTTTTTATATTCATTTTTATCTTCTATGCTTAAGCTTGCTCCTTTAAGCAAGGCGGAAGCTATATCCTGAATATCTTCAGGATTAAAATACAATGCTGCATTTTCACACACTTGGCGGAATGCGTCAATAGAAGACACTACGGGCAAACAGGAGTGTGCCATAGCCTCCAATGGAGTTAGTCCAAATCCTTCCATAAATGATGGGGCTACAAGAAAACTGGCTTCATCATACAAATAGGAAAGCTCGTTGTCATTTATGTTATGTAAAATTTTTATCCTGCTGTTATTCCTGGTCTTGTTATAAAGTTTTTTATAAAAGAAGTCGCTTTTACCAACCAAAATTAAATCCTCATCAATTCTATTCTGCACACTGACAAATGCCTCAATTAATCTGTCTAAATTTTTATGAGGATAGGCGTTTCCTACATATAAAATAAATTTTTCTGAAAATTTATCTTTTGGTTTTACTCTTTTTTCTAGAAAATTAGGATCTATCCCTTCAGGTATAACTACAATTTTTTTATTATCCAATCTATATGTATTTAAAATTTCTTTTTTGGTTGATTCTGAAGGACTTATTATAAATTTAGATTTATTAACAGCGTGATTCATGACTTTATGATAACCAAATCTTTTCAACTCATACAATGGTCTGGGAAGAGTTGTGGCTTTACCTGTTTTTAGAAAATTTATTATTAAGTCATGAATAGTAACAATAAACTTTTTTTTATAAAAGATCGGCAGCGAAAAGTATGTAAAATGCATAACATCCAAATTATATGAATATAAAAGTTTTGGAAATCCAAGTTGTTCCCGAAGTGAGTGCCAAGAAAAATCAGCTTCGACTTTAATCAGACTTTCGCTTTTGAAATTAATTTTCTCAAATCCCTTTATTGATAAAAATACATAAAATTTATCATCACTCTTTTCTTTCAAACAATACTTATCAAGCTCAATTAGAGTATTTCTTATATATCTTCCAACACCGCTTTCAAAATATAATCTAGCATCTATTCCTACTCTCATCCTAGTTTAATCCGTTTGTTACTTTAGTTATGTTGTATTTAAGCTTTATTCCAAAAAGAACCAAACTGCGTACAAATGCGGGGTATTTCTTTTTATAATGTTTATCATAAAAAATTTCCATTGCTTTAAAGCGTTGCCTAGTCGCCCACCTTATAGTTTGTTTGTTTGCTGTAGATAAATCTTTAGAAATTTTCTTAATTCCGCTCGAAGCACCTTTATAATGTAATGCTTTATATTTCGGGACAAAATAGATACTCAAACCCTTCTGTTTAATTCTGTAACAAAAATCAATATCTTCACCATAAAAGAAAAAGTCCTCATCCCACCAGTTCAAATCTCTACCCACACTAAAAGGCATAATCATAAATGAACCGGCGAGTGAATCTATTTCGTGTGTTTTTGAAAAATCTAAGTAAGTCATATTGTAGCCTGAAAACACTTTAATCTTTGGAAACAATTTGGAAATTTTAGTAAAGTGGAAAAATGCTGCCCATGGTGTAGGAAATCCCCTATGGCAAGAGTCGTCTAAACTTCCATCGAGAAGATTTACCTTGCACGTCGCAGCACCAATGTTGTTTTTTGACTTAACAAACTCCAGCATTCCCCCAAGAGTATCCTTTTCCAAAACCATATCCGGATTTAGAAATAAGACAAATTCACCCGTTGCTTTTTTTATTGCTATATTATTTCCCCTTGAAAATCCTTCGTTTTTCTTATTTTTTATAAAAGTAAGGTTGGGATATTTACTAAGAGCTTTTTTTATTACAGTTTCTGTTGCACTGTTAGGGCTATTGTCAGAAATAATGACTTCAAAATTCGTATCAAAATCACTTTCATAAATTGAATCCAAACATTTAATAATCAACTTTTCGGATTTATAAGTTACTATTATTATAGAAAGGTCAATTTTTATCATATTCCACTTTTTCTCCATATTCCGGAAAGTTTTGCTCCTACCTTTTCCCAAGAATATCTCTCCTCAATAAGCTTTCTGGCACTTTTTACTATACCAGAACACGCTTTTTTATTATTTATTACAAATTCTATCTTTTCGGCAAATTCTTTTTCGTTTTCCACCTTAAAATAATCAATGTTTTCCTTTGCTCCAATACTATTCACCTTATCAGGAAAGGCTACAATTGGAATCCCCAAAGCCATGGCTTCCAAAATTTTATAATTCGTCCCTCCGCCAATTTTTATAGGAAATACCATTAAATCCGATTTTCTATACTCTGAAATTAAATCTTTTACATACTCAAGTGTTTCAATTCGTTCATCCTCCGTTACAAATTCCTTTACCCTTCTGCCTATTACGGTTAACTTTATTTTTTTATCTAAAATAGGCATAACATTATTTAAAAAATATTTTAGAGCGGCAACGTTGGGCATGTATGTAAAATTTCCCACAAAAAGAATTCTACCATGGGATTTACTGTTAAACTCAAATTTCAAATCTTTAATACTTACCGCATTCTCAACAACCCCAACTTCCTTTCCTGATATTTTTGAAATATAGCTTGCTTCATCTTTTGTGACCGCAATACATAAATCTGCTTTTTTCATCATTTTCTCTTCTTCTTTTTTAAATCTTTTCACTTGATATGAAAGAGCGGCTTTTTTTATAAGGTTCTTAGAGTTTTTTAAAAAATCTTTATAAAGAAGGCTTTCAATATTCTCAGTTCCCAGAATTTGAAAGACTCCCAGCTTTTTTAACTCCTCACCAATATAATACCCGGTATAACTGGACTCGAAATGAACTATATCGATATTCTTCTCAACTATTATCTTTTTAAGTAACTTTTTAAACGACTTATCAAAGTATAATGTCTTAAAAATTGAACCCCTTGAAATCAAGTTTCTTCCAATAGTATTTACTGATTTTAGTTTTTTTCTCGGATAGATATAAATATCACCGACACCTATTTTTTCAAGCTCCTCTATGTTTTTTAAGTCAAATCCTTCTCTTACAAAAGAAAGTAAATCTATAGAAATATCTTCGTCTTTTGCGTACTTCATCATATTAAATGCTCTGTTTTTACCGCCGGAATTGAGCGGATATGGAAAATCGTATGTTACAAATAGTACTTTTATCATCTTAACTTTAGTATCAAGTAATTTTTATTACTGTCAATAATTTCAAATTGAGTACCAAATCCTGAAAAATCATTTTCCGTAGGATTTGCTATTACTAAATATTCTGCTCCTTTATCAATTAACTCTTCTATCGAATTTTGAAAAACGGGCCAACCGCGCCTTTGCGATATATTTAAAAGAGTTGTGCTTCCGTCATATGGAGCAATTATCAAAGCTTTACGTGGTAAAATTTCGTTTGCTCTTTTTCCTGCTTCAACCATCCCCCTGTCGTTAATATTAAAATAATCTTTAACCTGAATCCAGGAAAAGTAAAATGAAAAAATGAAAATCAATCCAACAACGAAAATGCTCCAATATCTGCTAAATCTTTTTGATAATAATTTATACATTGAGTCTGCTCCTATGCCCATAAACATACAAATTGTTGGAATTATTAATATTTGATAGTAATCGTGCTGGACATTACCCGTTGCAATAACAACCAGATAAAGCAGTGCTGATAGTGCAAAAGACAAAAATAGAAGTATTTTTTTTGATTTAAAATATGGCAAGCTAAAAACTAAAAATAGTATTCCAAAGTAACCTAATATTAATTTTGTAATCCTCTCAAAAAATATCCATCTAAAAAAAGCCGGGCGAAATCTGATACCGTTGCCATTAAATAACCAAGCGGAGGCAGGAATTCCTTCGGGAAATTGAGCTATCCAATTTCTCCATAAAGTAAATGGCACGACTGCTGCAATAGCGAAAAAATATAATTGCCACCTAAAAAACATCTTGAATCCGAACCTGTCGTAGGCAAGGTAGATAAAAGGAAAAACAAAAAACACAGCAAAAGGCTTTAGGAGTAGTGAGAGGGACGTAAAAAAAAGCGCAAGAAAAAAGGGGACTAAATACTTTATACTTAATACTTTATATTTAATACTTTCTAGCCATTTATCAAAAAAGTAAATCCCAAGCATTATTGCCGTTGTCATCATCACATCCGGAAGGATAACCCTGCTATAGAAAATTGAGAAAGGCAGGAATAAATAGAAAATCAAAGCAGAATAAGCAGCAAAGTCACTTATATATTTTTTAACGATTTTAAAGATAATAAACGCGGTTATTAAAGAAGCAATTATATTAATAAGCCTCCCCCACTGTTCAAATGAAATCAGACCAATTGTTTTATAAAAAAACGCGTGCAGAAAATTATAGATAGGAAATTCCACAAATCTATATCCCTGTGGATTATCCATTCCTGACTGGACGTTAGAGATATCAAAATACTTTGGATATAAAAGATCGTATCCCTCATTTACAAAAATTTGGCTTACTGCAGCAGTATCCGATTGTCTGAATGAGTGCCAATCAGCTATTGGCTCACTAAATTTATATAAACGGAAAATAAAACCAACGCAAAGTAGTGACAAAAGAAGTATCAAATCAAACCTTTTCATTAATGTTAATTTTAATCCACACCAAAAATATTATCAATTTATATGAAGGCTGCAGGGAAATTTATTCAATAGAAAAATCGTATTCTAACTCGCCCGTAATTCTATTTCTGAAAAGAACGGCTTCGCGTACTCCACCATTGTCTTCAAACACTAATATTGGTTTGTTAGGAGCAAGTCCTACGGCATTTATAGCGTCTTCTAAGTTATTATAAATATTTACCTGCAGGTTGCTATTCTGGAAAGTTAACCAAAGAGCATCCTGAATACCTACTGGAAAAACCCATGCGTCATTATGCTTTATGGGAACATTCACAAAATTTAGCTGTGTGTCGGGTTGTGACCAGCTCTGTCTATATAAAGAATCCATTGATACAAAAAATCTTTCAACCTTATCTCCGGCAGTTTTCCAGTCTTTATGAAGTTGCTGAACCTGAATTATGTGCAGTAATGCAAAAATTAAGATGATAACAGCTGTTCCTCCAAATGCTATATCTTTACCATACTTTTTAAGATGATCATACATATTACCTAAAATGAAAGCTATTATAATAATAATTCCCATTGAAGCGAGATAACTGTATCTTGAAGTAATATTTCCTAATCCTATAAATGGCAATAATGAAATAAAGAAAAAGGAAATTCCAAAAAGGACTATTCTTTTCGCATTCTCATCTATTTTTTTACTTAATAGCTTGTAGACATAAAATGCTAATCCCAGTAATATAGCCCCACCACTTATTGCTACTATCAAATTCTCTTTTAGGTTATCTCTGAGTGATTGATACAACGGAAGAGAAATAGGACCAAGAACCGAAAGCAAAGCATACCCAAATGAATTTCCGATTATGTTGAAGGGCAGATTTATCAAACTATAACTATAATCTCCACCGCTCCAATGACTTTGAGACATAAAACGCATAAAAAGATATACTGCAACCGGAATAAAGATTAAATAATTTTCGTATTGACTAAAAATTTTTTTTATCCTAAATTCTTTTGAGTAAAATATTTTATACGCAATAATTAGCAAGGGGCTAACTACTCCCAATTCATGGAAAAGGGTTGCGAGAAAAATGAATAGTATAGAGGCTATCAAATAATAAACCTTTCTTTTTTCATCCCACAAAATAAATAAAAGTAGTGATATAAGAATAAATACTGCATTGAATAAATGGCCGGTTGCTGAAATCCAAATAACCATTTCGGCGTATCCGCTCATAACGACAAATAATATGCTGGCAATTATCGCTAAAAAGTTTTTATCTAAAATCTTTCGCGCAAGAAGATAAAAAAGGATTACTGCTGTTATATGAAGAATTAACGATACTGCATGAAAAACTACCTGATTGAACCAAAATATTGAATAGGTCAGTAAAAAATATACTTTCGTTCCCGGTCTATAGAAAAATCCGTCTGCTTGGGTGAAATAAGCGGTAATCCTATCAAAAACATTTGGACATTGCGAGAGTCCCCCATAAGTGCAGTCTGCCGCCCACCGGAACCATGTGAAATCATCACCTATAAAATAATTATTTAGTATTGGCAGGTAAATTGCGAAAGAAAAAACGATTAAGTAAACAACAACTGCATAAGGAGAGCTTGCAGCTTTTTTAAGCTCATGATAAACATTAAACTCTTTATTTTGATATAAAGACAAAAGACCTACTACAACTCCCGTTAGAATCCAAAGCGTGAATGCAACTTTTGAAGCAGCAAAAACATCAATTAGAGTTGCGTTTAGAGCAAGTCCTATTACGCCTGCACAAAATCCTATAACAAAGCTTTTAACTAATTTTGATTCTGTTTTTGGTAAAACTCTTACTATGTATATTCCTAAAGTTAAAAATATACCAATAAATGATGCGAGTCCTAAAATCCCTATTTCACCAAGTATCCTCAAATAATTATTGTCTACGGCAAGACTCACTGTTCCATATCCGCTTCCCAAAAAAACATTGCGCTCAAATGATTCTATAGCATTAGGCCATCCTCCCTGAAATCGGGTTGTAAAGGAAAGATCGTAAGCAGCAGCTCTTTTTACCAGAAAATCGCCGTGGAAAATTAAGACTTGGGCTGATATCGTAGAGTCTGACTCTTTAGTTATTTCATAGAAAAAACTGCCTAATTTCCTATCAACGGGCGAGAGAGATAAATTAATGTATCCTGTGCCTTGAATTAATTGCTCACCTGTTGAAACGTTTGCGTCCAATACTAATGGAACTTCTTCAGGAAAAAGCGCTCTTGGCAAAAGAGCTGACGGAGTAGCTTCTTTATCATCTTCAAAATCAAGCGCAAGCGCATTATCCAGTTCTTCTTTATCACTAATGTTCTGCTGACCAATAATTTTATCGTTAAAATAGTCCGGAGAAACGTAATTAACGTGACCTATGGCTACTCCCGTATTAGCATCAACCAAAACATTTACTTCGTTAACCGTGTCACCAAATCTTTGCAAAAGAGTTGTCGGCTGTAATATTGTGAAAACGAAACCGAAAACTGCCAAAATCGGAATTGAGTATAGGACTAACCTTCTTTTCTGGAAAAATAAAACTACAAATAGAGCTATTATTAATACAAAAAATGAAACTCTTGAGACGGTCATAAAAAGAAGAACGAAACCCAAAAGTGAAGTTAAAGCAAGGAAAATTTTTAAAAACCAATTTTTAAAACCAAACATAAGACTAACTATGATTGGAATTATTAGAACCAGGTAAGCTGCTAAATCATAGTGACCAGCAAAAGTTGATGGGACGCGTGAAAGTTGCGAGAGTTGAATAGGAATTCCTTTCGCAAATTCCTCATTCATAGTAAGAAAGGCCGGAAAGTCTAAGTATCTTTGCCCAAAACCGTAGTAAATTATTCCAAGAAGTGTAGCTACAAGAAAAACTATAACTACTCTCAAAAAAATCTTGTCGCGCATTCCTGCATAAGCTACAAAGAAAACGCTTAAATATTCAATATGCCGCAGGAAAGAAAGAAAAGCTACGTTTGGAAAAACGTTTGCGATAGTTGGAAAAATTAGAATTATTCCATGGATTGTTGAAACAGCACCAACCAGCCAGAAAACTAATATTGGAATAGTAAGCGGTGTTTTTAGAGAAATTTTATTTCTTATTAGATAAATTACCCATATAAAAAGTACTGTAAATACAAAAAAATCCTCCGCTCTAATGTATACCCATGTATTTTGTATATCGATTAAAGGTATCTTTGGATAAAGTGGAATAAAAACCAGAAGAAATAAAGTACAGATAAAAAGTAAATTGTCGCTTGCCCAATTAAATATTTTTTTCATTTCTCAGTTTTAATATTTTAATATTTTAACCCCTTAACCCGCTTGCCCTGAGCGAAGTCGAAGGGTTAACCTCTTTAACCCTTCACCCTTTTAACCCTACAAACTTTTCATTGCTTCCGTATACGTATCTACCAGATATTTATTATTCCTTACTCTACCCACTAATACAAGAAGTCTTGCTTTAATCATTAGCATTAACTTTACGATAAAATAATTAACTTTTCCTCCATTTTTCCTACTATAGTATAAAAGCCCCTTATAAATATTAACTATAGCAAATGTCCTATTGGAACTTCCCTGACCTACATGTTGAACTGTGGCTTTATTAGAGTATAAAACTTTAAAACCTCTCTTTTTTGCCTGATAACAGAGGTCTGAATCCTCAACATACATAAAGTAGTTTTCATCAAAACCATTTAATCTCTCAAATAATTTTTTTCTTATAAATAAAAATCCGCCGCTTACAAAGTCCACTTTCTGCTTTTTATTTGGTGCAAATCTGACACCAAGACTTTCCTCCAAACCAAGCGTTAGCAATAAGATATTTAAAGGATTATAAAATTTTCCACACGACAATTCTTTCTTGCCATCTAAAGAAATTATTTTTCCACCAATAATTCCTATATCGGCATCATCAAAAAGTGAAATTACATCGAATAGATCCCCTTCTATAAATTTTGCGTCGGGATTTAGAAAAACCAGAAATTCACCATTTGCTTTTTTCGAAGCTAAGTTATTTCCTTTTGCATATCCCAGGTTTCCTCCATTTTCTACAATTCTTACTTTTTCTTTGTATTTATCAGTCTTTTCTAAAGTATCATCCAGTGACTTATTATCCGCTACAATAATTTCCAATTCTTTGGCGTTAATATTACTCGAATACTTTTTTATAAGACTTTGCAATAAGGACTCTATATATTGCGAGGAATTATAAGTGAGAATTATTATTGAAATTTTTACCATCAATTTTTAATCTTTGAATCTTTTAATGTATTAATTTTCTGAACTTTTTAATATGTTAATTTTTTAATTTGTTAATGTGTTAATGCCTCCTACTCTATCTAAACCATGCTGCTCTTCCTAATTTATATTTCGGTTCTTTATTTTCTCTTTCACCAATTTCCTTTGCCGGAACTCCACCAACAATTTTAAAGTCGGGAACGTCTTTTGTAACGACAGCTCCGGCAGCTACAACTGCACCTTTACCAATTTTTATACCGGGAAGAATTATTGCCCTCGGACCTATAAAGACATAGTCACCTACCTCAACCGGCTCCTTAATTACTTCTTCAACTTTAGCAAAATCATTTGAATTAATATCATGCTGTGAGTTGTAAATCATAACTTCAGATGCTATATCAACATGATCTCCAATTAAAATTTTTTCTCTTCCATCCAGAACTGCGTTCTCGCCTACTATGGTGTCTTTGCCTATTTCAATATTTTTTATTTTGTAAAACACCGCTCCCATGTGAAGAGTTGAACCCTTCCCTATTTTCATCCCAAACATTCTATAAATAAAACGCCTGATGTGATGAAACGGAATGAAACCTGCTAATTTGAGAATGTAATTCTCAAATTCTAAAAGAATAAAGTTTAGTCTTCTGTAAATTTTCTTTGTCATAATTTATGTTTCTAACCTTTTAATTTGTTAACTTTTTAACCTTTTAACGTCTCAAAAACTCTAATAACTTCTTTTGCACTTTTCTCCCAAGAGAATTTTTTAATCTGCTCTTTTCCCTTTCTAACCATTTCCTCTCTTAGTTTTGGATCACTTATAACTTTTTCAATTTTTTCTGCTATATCGTCAGTATCATTTGGGTCAAAGTAAAGTGCTGCATCGCCTCCTGCTTCAGGAAGGCTTGATACGTTACTGGTTACCACAGGGCATTCATTCTGCATCGCCTCAAGAATCGGGAGGCCAAATCCTTCATAAAGGCTAGGGAGTACAAAAACTTCAGCATTTTTATAAAATAACGGCAAATCTTCATTCGTAACATTCTCTAAAAATTTAACTCGTTCTGAAATACCAAACTTGTCTGGCGCGCTGAGTATTTTTTCATAATCCCATCCTTTTCTTCCCACAATAACCAAATCCAAACCTTTTGTTCTTGATTCTTGGTTCTTGATTCTTGATTCTAATTTTGCAAAGGCCTCAACAAGCTTTGCTATGTTTTTCCTAGGCTGGAGAGTTCCCACAAAAAGAACGTAAGGATTTTTTAAATTATATTTTTCGATAAATTCACTTTTATTCATATCGGAAGCATTAACGTCCTTAATGCCTAATGGTATAACTTCTACTTTATTAGCTAAAACCCTGTATTCATTAATTATATCATTCTTGGAACTGTTGCTTATTGTAATAATTTTTTTTGCCCTTCTAATAGACAATTTTCCCCAAAGCGCGAGTTTTAAAAGATCTTTTTTGGGAAACATCTCGGGAAAGCGCTTATAGGATACGTCCAATATGGAGATTATCTGCGGGCAACTTGAGAAAAGTGGCGCATAGTGAGTCGGAGAAAAAAATAAATCCAGATTTTTTTCTTTGATTAAATTTTTTGATAGACCAAATATAGTCCATAGTTTTTTATTTGGAATTACTTTATATTTCCAGTTGCTACTCTCTTTTGGCATATCTGCTGTCGGCTCTTGAGGTAAGTAAACAACGTACTCATTTTTTTTATCGAGCACAGACAAATTTTTAAGAAGCTGAAAGCAAAATTCTGAACTCCCTACTCTTCTGGGAAGTCCTTTGTCGTCGTAACCAAACCGCGGTACTACCGCCTCAAAACCATTTATACCTATTTTCATATAATTCCAGGGTAAACAACTTTTAGTTTATTCGAAGGAATGTTTAATATATCCAAAACGTCTTTTTTTGTTGATTCTGAAATACAAAAAATAATATCGGACTCTTTTTTTACCCATTCCAATTTTCTTT
>Ga0210057_1003578_pt1 | contig 21342 bp, 28 predicted proteins | sample CryGeyCG2114_010_2_FD_183968 | JGI IMG/M metagenome (GOLD analysis project Ga0210057, IMG submission 183968) | Groundwater microbial communities from aquifer - Crystal Geyser CG10_big_fil_rev_8/21/14_0.10 (SPAdes) (version 2) | ecosystem: Environmental > Aquatic > Deep subsurface > Groundwater ...
TGCTGAATCCTTTCTCTGAATCGGGAAGAATGACGCACTCGCCGATATCGCGAGTGGTAAGAATAACACGATCCGCATTCTTGGTGACATAATCGGGCCGCCATACGCCGGTCGAATCTCGCGTCAATCCAACCCGGCGTGTTTCAGGACCGCGGACGTGCTCTTTAACCAAACCTTCGACCGGTCGAATCACATAATCAATCCACGGCTGCGTTTCAGCGGGATCATACACGATAGTGGTGGCATCGTTCACCGACCCAACAAGCCTGCCCATCGGCGGCGTGGCATTGAATCTCATGACATCTCCGAAATCAGTCCGAATCGTTACCGAAGAATCTGTTTTCGCGACAACAACGCCATGCGCGGTTTTAAGATTTTCGTCCACACTGGACAACTGCTCCCGTGCATGAGCAACTGAGCAAAAGACCAGCACTGCGAATAGCAATGGAATCTGTTTCACGGCAAACCTCCTTCAGGTAAGTTGCGCAGCGATTCCGCAACAGCGCGGATAATCGCAACGGTTTTTTCGTACACAACGTGGTTGCTACCGTACTGTTCTTCTGGTTCTGACCTCGTCTCCTTATGAATAATCGGTTCGGGTTTTTGCTCTTGAGGAATATCCTCCTCAAACTCCATAACGATCTCACGGACAATTTTCTTATTAGGAAACTCAGGACGAGGAATCAGAAAAAATAGCACAAATGTGATAACAGTTGCCACAATCCAAATTAGCCAGCCAACATGCGCAACATCCATAGTTGCGCCGTTGTACTCAAGCGTCCAATACCTTCGTTGTTTTTTTGACATACTATGTCTTCTGTGGCTGTATGATTCAATTGTCAAAAGGACAAATTTTTGGATTGAAACTATATCATAATATAGTAAAAAAGTCAATTTATTCCAATATTGCCTCCTACCTAAATATCCTGCTATAGTGGTGCCAAGCACAAAAAACAACAAAAAAGGAGCCGTGGCTATGGCAACATTCAAGGAGTTCTTTGACGCAGTATTCAAGACAGAATTGTATGAAGCGCAGGGATTCATGGAAGACTGGAGGAAGCAGATCCACGAAACAGAGTGGGAAAAAGCGTGTACAATGCCACTCTCCGCTGAACTGGTCATTGCATTTTGCGAGGGTATCCAGGATCTCTTTCAGGAGAGAGTTGCCAAAGTAAACAATCCATCGCTCTTTGAGCGCTTCATCAAACGGGGACACGAATTTCTTCAAGAGGTGCATGCCAAAGCTGCGCAGTTCGGCATAGATCTCCCAGTGGAGGATGTGGACGGCCCGATCTCAGACATAGAAATTCTTCTTGCAGCAGGTGTCGCTGTCATACAAGAGAAAAAATGACAGCAAAACTTGGACGGACAAGAGCCATCAGAAACAACTGGTGGCTCTTTTTTTTGATTTATTAACAAAAAAACTGGACAAAAAATAGAACCAAAAAGCGCCATCTCGCGATGACGCTTTTTCAATAACAACTATTGTTCCCTACTCGTCTTTCTTCTTCCTTCCGCCGATTCCGCGCTTCTCAACAATCTCCGCTGCAACGTTGCGCGGCACTTCATGATACTTTAAGAATTCCATGGAATAAGACGCGCGGCCCTGAGTCATGGATCGAACCGTTGTCGCATAACCGAACATCTCGGACAGCGGCACCTCAGCATCAATGACCTTCATCTGTCCGCGATCTCTCATCTCGTTTATCTGCGCGCGCTTTGAGTTCAGATCGCCCATAACGTCACCCATGAATTCTTCCGGGGTGACAACTTCGACTTTCATGATCGGCTCAAGGATTATCGGATCGGCAAGACGCGCGGCTGCCGAGAATGCCATGGATCCCGCGATCTTGAACGCTGCTTCGGACGAGTCAACTTCATGGTACGAACCGTCATACACTGTGGCACGAATGTTCTGCATCGGGTATCCCGCGACAACACCATTTCCGAGCGTTTCACGAATACCCTTATCAATAGCGGGAATATACTCACGTGGAATAGCGCCACCCTTGATCTCATCTTTAAATTCATAATTCTTGATCTCAGTCTTGCCTTCTTCACCTTCAATCTCGGTTGCCTCCGTGATCGGCTCGAGCCGGATCAAACAGTGGCCATACTGACCGCGTCCACCGGACTGTTTGATGTATTTTCCTTCAGCTTCAGCCTGTTTCTTAATGGTCTCGCGATAAGCAACCTGCGGCTGGCCCACGTTCGCTTCAACTTTGAATTCGCGCTTCATGCGGTCAACAATGATATCAAGATGCAGTTCACCCATTCCTGAAATGATAGTCTGTCCGGTCTCTTCATCGGTGTGTACTTGGAAAGTCGGATCCTCTTCCGCAAGACGTGAAAGCGCAATGCCCATCTTTTCCTGATCAGCCTTTGTCTTCGGTTCGATAGCAACACTGATAACCGGCGTCGGAAATATGATCGATTCAAGGACCACTGGATGGTCAGGATCACAGATGGTGTTTCCAGTAACTGTATCCTTCAAGCCAACTGCGGCCGCGATCTCTCCGGCATATACTTCATCAACGTCCTCGCGGTGATTCGCGTGCATCCGGACAATGCGTCCGATGCGTTCTTTTTTCCCGCTCGCAGTGTTCACAACATATGAACCGGCTTTGAGTATGCCTGAATAAACTCGAAAAAAGACCAACTTACCCACGAACGGATCAACGGCCACCTTGAAGGCAAGCGCTGAGAACGGTTCCGTGTCGTCGGCTTTGCGTTCAATGATCGCTTCTTCGTCGCCAACCTTATGTCCTTTTACTGGCGGCACATCGAGCGGAGACGGAAGATAATCACACACCGCGTCCAATAGCCTCTGAACGCCTTTATTCTTCAACGCGCTTCCACACATGACCGGAAAAAACTCGGCAGTGGCCACGGCCTTGCGCAGAACGGCCTTCCATGCATCTAGCGCGACTTCCTGTCCGCCAAGATACTTTTCCATGAGTGCCTCGTCATTCTCGGCAACCGCTTCAAGCAATTCACTTCGATACTGCTCCGCCTTCTCTTTCATATCATCAGGGATGTCTGTCTCTTCAATGTCTTGCCCCAGATCATCTTTGTAAATGTAAGCCTTCATTTTAAAGAGATCCACAATCCCGGCGAATTGGTCTTCCGAGCCGATCGGAAGTTGGATCGGATACGCTTTTTTGGTCAATCGTTTCCGAATTGAATCAATGTCTTTATAAAAATCAGCGCCGGTGCGGTCGAGCTTATTGATGAAGCAGATGCGTGGCACGCGATACTTGTCCGCCTGATGCCACACAGTCTCTGACTGTGATTCAACGCCCGCAACACCGTCAAACACCGTGACGCCGCCATCCAAAACGCGCAGTGAACGCTCCACCTCAGCGGTAAAGTCAACGTGTCCCGGAGTGTCAATGATATTAATGCGGCAGTCTTTCCAAAAACAAGTGGTCGCGGCAGATGTAATGGTAATACCACGCTCCCGCTCCTGCTCCATCCAATCCATCTCAGCTTCTCCCTCATGCACCTCGCCTATCTTGTGTTTCTTTCCGGTATAAAAAAGAACACGTTCAGTAGTCGTGGTTTTGCCGGCGTCAATGTGGGCAATGATGCCGATGTTTCTAATTTTCTCAAGCGGGTAATCACGTGCCATATGCATTACAGAGATTAAGAATTTTGGAATTTAAGAATTTGGGACGCCACAGCAACCCAAATTCTTAAATTCTCAAATTCCTAACTACTAACTACCCCCCTCGCCTTCAGTAGTTGTTACTTTCGCTTCTTTGAACGTGCCTTTGGTTTACGTGTGCTTGATGAAGCACCTGAAGATTTTACTACAGCATTCACCTTCTTGTCAAGACGGCTTGATAACTTCTTCTGAAGTGAATTTGCCTCGGAAAGCAATTCACGGGCTATCTTTTTGCCTTCACTGCGATTCACGTATCCCTCCTTCTCCAGATTTTTGACGATAGAACCAACTTGTTCGCCGACGAGCTCGGCAATACCAAGTCCGAGATTCAACGAACGCTTTGCCTGTTTTTTGATGATGTCTTTGTTACTCATAGATTTCTTTTCTAATTAGTATGTATTATTCAATTCTAGAAAGAGTTAAAAAGTTGATAGGTTGAACGAGCTCAACACATCATTATCATGATCAACATGCTCAATCATTCAACTTCTCTACAAATAACCCACGCATGCTCATTATCCATCACTGCGCTCGCACTCCAACCGCCGTTCGTAATAATAAAACAAAACCCAAAAGAAATCCAATCGTTGAAAATGCGACTCCTCCAAGATGCGGTTCGCTCGACAATCTAAACAACGCCGCAGAGCCAATGAAAAGCGCGGCTGCCATTATGGCGTTGCTCCTGCGCGCTGCGCGCGCCTCAAGCCGCAACTCAAATGCCGCGAGATCAAACGGACGCGGCTCCTGCCCAAAACTGCCGGAAGCGAGTTCTTCAGAAAGTCTTCCTGAATAACGAGGAAGTAGCGAGATCATGTGTTCAAGCGAAGAAACGACATCTTTTGCTTCACGCGCCAAACGATTCGGATCCAGTCGCTTTTTGATCATGCGCCTGAGGAGTGGCTCTTCAAAAGCGCCTATGTCAAACTTCGGGTTCAACTGTCGCGTGACGCTATCAAGAGTCACTATGGATTTCGCCATCATGAGCACATCAACCGGGACAAACAGGCCATGAGAAACAGCGGCGTGCAGAAGGTCGTAGAATATCCGGGTGAAGCTATGGGTCCGACTTTTGACGCCAAACCACTGATCAATAATCTCCGCTGCTGCCTTCCGGAATGCATTAACAGTAGAATTGGCCAGCGCTGAATTACTATCTGCATATTCTCGATGCATGGCGGTCATAGCCTCGACCACCCCGCGTTCGTCTTTCTGCAGGAGCGCCAAAAACAGTTCCGCCACGATCTCAGTGAGTCGCGAATCCAAGCGGCCCACAATGCCGAAATCGAGAAAATACACGGTGTCATCCTTCAAAATAAATATGTTGCTCGGATGCGGGTCTGCATGAAAAAAACCGAATTCAAAATACTGACGCATGAACGCGTCAGCGCCCATGCGCGCAATGCGCGCCTGGCGGCGCGCGTTTCCCTTTGTTGCAATAATATCCTTGAGCGGCACACCGTTTACATACTCAAGTGTTAACACCTGTCTGCTTGTTGCCTCCCAAAAAACGCGCGGACTGAAGATGTGCTTATCTCCCTCAAAACGTCGGCTGAAAATGTCGGCATTAGCCGCCTCCAGGGTATAGTTAAGCTCATTGAGGCTCCAGCGCCTGAATTCAATGATCGCATCACGCAAATGGTACGGGCGAAGCGCAGGCGCGAGCCACTCGGCGAACCGCACCCCGAACGCGAGCGCGGCCGTATCAATGGCAATAATACGCTTGGCGCCAGGACGCTGTACCTTTACCGCGACATCTTCCCCGCTTGTAAGCCTGGCGCGGTACACCTGTCCGAGTGATGCCGAAGCGACAGGCGTAGCATCAAACGAAGCAAACACCTCACGTATAGGACGCTTCAGACCTCGTTGCAAAATTTTCTTTGCGCGGCGCCATGGAAACGGCACCACATCGCTCTGGAGCTTCGTAAGTTCCGAAATGGTGTCCGGATCAAATATGTCCCACCGAGTCGAGAGGATCTGCCCGAATTTAACAAAAGTCGGACCAAGTTCCTGAAATGTGCGGCGCAGGCGGTTCCCAAGATTATATGAACTCGAGAATGGCCGCCACACATAATAAAGCACCACCTCTCGCGCAATTAGAAAGGATAGATGCACAAAACGAAGCAGGACAACAATGGCGATGGCAAATGACCACAATGAAGGCATATTTTATTTTTGTATTCGAATACAATATCAAAAAAACCGCAATGCTAATTGTAAGTATAGCGGTTTTAGCACATAATAGAAAGAAAATGATAGCCTCCCACAAATGTATAAATCTATGTTTGAAATACATTTATACATTTGTAATGCATCTCTAATTCGCAGGGATTTAAGCAAAACGCCCAAACACCGGCTGGGTGCCGAAGCAAATCTATTGATAACAAAAAAGCCTCCATTGCGGAGGCTTATGACAAATGCAATATATTATGCGAAGTGTGCGAAGGCGCGGTTTGACTCTGCCATGCGGTGCACATCCTCTCGCTTCTTGATCGCAGATCCTTCGTTATTAGCAGCGGACATAATCTCCTCAGCAAGACGATGCGACATTGATTTTCCCTTGCGAGAGCGTGCCGCACCAAGAATCCAACGGAATGCGAGCGCGAGCTTGCGTCCGCCGCGTACTTCAATCGGAACCTGAAAATTTGAACCGCCGACACGGCGAGATCGGACTTCAAGGACAGGGGTGACATTCTTAAGCGCCTGTTCAAACACCTGGATCGGATCCTGTTTAGTCTTTTCCGAAATAATAGCAAAAGCGCCATAGACAATTCCTTCTGCTACGCTCTTTTTCCCGCTATGCATCACATAGTTGATGAGCTTTGCTATGGTGACCGAATGAAACTGAGTATCCGGATCTAAAACTCTTTTAGGTGCTTGCTTGCCTCGCATACGTACGTATTATAGATATCTTATTACTTATTATCCTTTACTCTTTTCTTTTTTGGCGCCATACAGACTGCGGCCCTGTTTTCTGCCTGAGACACCCTGCGTGTCATACACGCCGCGCACTACATGATATCGAACACCCGGAAGATCCTTCACACGACCGCCCCTGATGAGTACGATCGAGTGCTCTTGAAGATTGTGGCCCATCCCCGGAATATACGCAGTCACTTCCATACCATTTGAAAGACGGACGCGGGCGATCTTGCGCAAAGCAGAGTTTGGCTTCTTTGGCGTAGTGGTGGTCACACGAATGCACACGCCGCGCTTGAAACTGCTTCCCTTTGGAATAGAGGTGCGCTTTCGCGTTGACGGATTATATACCGATTGCAAAGCCGGGGTTTTTGATTTCTTGCCCGCCCGCTTTTTCGGCTTTCTAATAAGTTGACTGTATGTTGCCATAATAACGTTAGTTGAGATACAGGCCTTAGACTAGCAAAAAGAACAGCGGGAGTCAACCCCCTCGCAACGCATAGAAAAACCCGATATTACTACATTATCAAGCCGGCCAAACGGAAAAATACCGCGAACAGCCGGCCAAAAATGTTAATTCCTAAAAAGTTATCCGCAATTATGAGCATGAGCAAAATCCAAGGACCATTACGCTCAAGCTGTGTTCTCAAATGATAATAACGCCCTGGGAGCACCGCGAACAGCACCTTTGAGCCGTCGAGCGGAGGGATCGGTATCAAATTGAATGCCAGAAGAATAATATTGATCAACACCAAAAAACCAAAAAATTGTGTAAGCAGATTATCAGGGCCTAATACCGGTCCCAGTGCGCGCGACAGCATCACAAACACGAACACGCTGATCAAATTCGAAAGCGGCCCCGCGAGCGCGACAAGCACTTCTCCCCATTTTCGGTATTTCAAATTATGCGGGTTATACGGAGCAGGACGCCCCCAACCAAATCCGACGAACAGCAACATCAAAAAACCGAATGGCTCAAGGTGTGCGAGGGGATTCAATGTCAGACGACCCATGCGCTCGCCCGTATCGTCACCCTGCAGACGAGCGGCAAATACGTGCGAGAATTCATGCACCGTAATGCCATAAATAATGGCGAGGAGCCAAGTGAGGAAAAAAAGCGGGTCTGAGAAAAGGAGAGAAATAATCATAAATAATATCGAATTGCTCTAATTTCTAATTAACCTAAATAAATCCAAATGACTAGAGCTCCAACACACCAGTTGTTACTCATTAGAGTCTAGCCATTATTTAGAAATTAGAGCAATTAGGTTAATTCAAAATTTACTCACCAAGTATACCCCATTGACTGAATTACGACAACTTGCTATACTATGTCATTGTTACTACCTAACACGATTGAAACACTATGTCGCGAATATGCACACTGTGCGAACGAGGCGCAAACACCGCTAACAATCGGTCAAAATCCAACATCGCCACCAAGCGGCTGCAGAATATCAATCTACAGAAAATGTCTCTCGGCGGCATTTCCAGAATGGTCTGCACCAAGTGCCTCCGCACCATGAATAAAAAGAACGCCTAACGGTTCTAAATGAAAAAAGAGCGCTTCGGCACTCTTTTTTTGTTTCCAATACATGCGCACCAGTCACTTCTCATACGCTCTACCTACATCCTTCATCGCTCAATCGCCGCACTCTCCGCGCGATACGGCGCGACTTTTGGTTTTGAACAAAAAACAAAATATCATTGCACACAAACGCATCACCGATCTTTCCAACCTGCTTCGGAAGGATGATGTGCTGGTTTTTAACAACACAAAAGTTTTCAAGGCCCGCCTAATCGGGAAAAAGCAAACAGGTGGCAGAGTTGAGGTTTTCTTAATAAAAAAAATACGCAAAGCGGAATGGGAGGCGCTGGTCCGCGGAAAACGCCTCCACGCGGGAACGCGCATCGATTTTGGCGCAAAACTGTACTGCACCATAACAAAAGAAGAAAGCGGATCAGTCAGGATAATTTCGTTTAACAAATCAGGTAGAGCGCTTGATTCAACCATAGACATCATCGGCCATGTTCCTCTGCCACCCTATATTAAAAAACGAGCGCCGCTTTCACAATATCAGACAGCCTATGCAAAACACCGAGGATCGGTCGCGGCTCCGACTGCCGGACTTCATTTTACACCACGACTTCTCAAAAGGATCAAAGCAAAAGGCATTCAAACCGAAGAAGTGACATTGCACGTGGGACTTGGCACGTTCCAGCCGATAACAACGGATCAGGTGGAAGATCATGCCATTCATCACGAGTATGCGCGCATTGATGCGCACACCGCAACACGGCTGAACAAAGCGAAAAAAGAAGGACGAAGAGTGATCGCGGTAGGCACCACCACGGTCCGCACGCTCGAAAGTTTCGCGTCCAAAAATAAAACGATCAAAAGCGGCGCCAAAGAAACGAATCTGTATATCTATCCACCGTATGATTTCAAATTCACGGATGCAATTATCACCAATTTTCACCTGCCTCGATCAAGCCTGCTCGTAATGATTTCTGCGTTTGCGGGCAAAACAAAAATCCTCAACGCATACAAAACAGCGGTGCGAAAGAAGTACCGCTTCTACAGTTTTGGAGATGCAATGTTTATTGAGTAAGGGAATCAACAACCTTAAGCCGGCGTGAAAGGATTTTATGATCATGGGAAAAATGGAACGCGCCGGTGAATTTTTTGTTCTCGAAAAAAAGCGGGAACCAATATTCGTCATCCGGCCACATCTCTCTGAAAGGAATCGCTTCCGGTGAGAACCACTGCGGCCGCATCTCTTCGGTTTCATTCGGCTCGCCGGCAAATCCAGTTATCCGAAACACGTGCACGTACAGTTCTTCATTACCTCCCTCGAACGTAAAACATAGTATGCCGCATTCATGGTAATCGATTGCGCTGACGCCACACTCCTCGTGAAGCTCACGCAGCATTGCTTTATCAATATCTTCACCGTCCTCCAGCTTGCCGCCAAATCCATTCCAATACCCCTGACCGAAACCTCGCTTCTTCATGCCCAACAGAACCCGGTCACCATCAACAACAAGCGCGAGCGTCAAATGCTTAGCCTGTATTGTGGGTATCTGATCCATATAATGCTATTAATGAATGCCCTTCACCCCTTCCTTTTGCAGCAATTTCTTCTTTTGAGCAGCACCGCGGTTATACCCGCCGGCTTTCCCGTCCGAGCGTACAACGCGATGGCACGGGATGTTTGGGTCGTAGTTGGTGTTGAGAACATTACCAACGGCACGCGCCGCTTTTGCGTTACCCAGACGGCGTGCTACCTCACTATAGGTCATGGTCTTCCCCTTTGGAATATGCGCGACAACTGAGAATACTTTTTCTCGAAAAGATAGGCTCATACTATTTGAAATAAAAACGTTCTAGCAACTCATACCGCGAACCGCTTGCCGCGGGTCTGGAAACGAGTAGATCACAGTAGGTAACAAGATATTCCCGTGCTGACAGGTCAGGAACACCGAGCTGCGATTCAATGCGCTCCACGCGGCTGACATCGTCAAGAGATATCTCTTCTGGGGTTCTGATGCGCGCCAGGGTCGCATGGGGAATAATGTCTTTGTGCGGCGGCTTGATGCCGGCGATAGAAAAACCAATATTGGAAAGTTCGTGAACAAAGAATCGATACGCGTCAGTTGCGGTGAATTCCGCCCAGATGATCTTCGGCACACGGCCAGGAAGCGCGAACGTGATACATTCGTACCGAAGCTTCAGTCTCTCAATCTCGGATGTGGTCTTGCCTATTTGTTTCTTCAGTTCCACGAGTTGAATGTCCCTCGTTTCGCCAAAAAAATACAACGTGACATGCATGTCATCAATACCCTGCCAGTCAAGACCGGCAGTATCATGAATAAAATAACGGCGTGCTCGAGAAAGTGGCAACGCGAGCTTTATAGGCAACGGCAGCGCTAGAAATACATTGTGTGGCATACTTATGACAATCCAAGGCCACCCTCCGCCTCTCGTAATCCATGAATAATACGTTCAATATGCTGATCAAGGTCAACGCCAAGCTCAGAAATGGCTTGACTGATCTCCTCACGGCTTACCTTTGCCGCGAATGCTTTGTCCTTTAATTTTTTCTTGATCGACTTTGGCATGATGCCCAACAATCTTTCGGGACGCACCTGCGCGCAGGCAATAATAAAACCGGTTAGCTCGTCAACTGCGAATAAACATTTTGCCATTTGCGTCTCACGGGCGACGCCGGAATAGGTCGCGTGCCTCAGAATGGCGTTTCGTATATCCTCCGGATAACCCAATTCTTCTAATTTTTTAACGGCCAGAAATGGATGTTCGTCCGGATATTTTTCATAATCCATGTCATGTAATAGGCCGCAAACACCCCAGCGATCCTCGTCTTCATTGTAGTGCCGAGCATACTCGCGCATTGCAGCCTCCACCGCCAAACAATGCCGACGAAGGCTTTCGGAATCAATATATGAGTACAGAAGTTGCAGTGCCGCCTCTCGTGAAATGATCATACGTTGATTTATACGGCATCCTCACCTGTTTCATCCTTCGACTTATGCGTATTGTCGGTACAGCTGCATTCTTCAAGCGGCAGGCCATGCTTTGGGCATGAGTCCGTCTGGCATATGCCGGGATCTTTCGAAACGCCGGCGCAACCGCCGGTGCAGATGTAATGCTTGGGCTGTTGTGTATCCATATGGTTGAGATTATCTTAGTGGGTAAAAATAAAGAATACTATTCGACAATAAGTTTACCTACCATGCCAAGTGAACGGTGCGACCCGACACTGCAGTAGTATTCAAACTCGCCAGTTTTGTCCGCGACGAATTCGACGCTGGATGTCTCGCCGGCATTCACTCGTTCAGTTGCCGCTGAGAACTCATCGATCGTCCAGTCATGAAATCCCTCAGTGCTCGAAAATATAATCTTGACCTGATCGCCTTTCTTCACGCGTATCTCACTTCGTGAAAATGCAAAATTGTGTCCGGTGAGCGCCGCTTCGACAACATTGCTCTCCTGCATTGCCTGATCCTGTGTTTCCATTCCAGACGCCTCAGGCATGGCATTTTCATCCATAGCATTGGACGTCATATCGAGAGCGCCTTCTATCGTGCTGCTATTTTCATTTTCCATCATATCACCTCCATCCTCCATCATCTCTTCACTATCCTGCATCTGGCTCTCGTTGCTCGGCTCAACAGGACTGGCTTTCTTAGCGTAGATTGCGCCTCCGACGATCAGTATGATAACAACTGTCGCGGCAATAGCGCTTATTTTTTTTGAAGACGATGGTTCTGGAATCACCTCATGTGATTGAGGGTTATGTTCAGTATTGTTTTCCATAACTATTTAATTAATGATGAATACCGTTCCGATACGGATGTCCAGTTTATCACATTCAACCAGGAAGCAACATAGTCAGGCCGTCGGTTCTGATATCGGAGGTAATATGCGTGTTCCCACACATCAATGCCCATAACCGGCTCATCGCCGCGCATCAGGGGGTTATCCTGATTAGGTGTTCCGTAAACGGCCAGAGATCCTTCGTGCAGAGCAAGCCACGCCCAACCGCTTCCAAACTGTTTTAGGGCAGCGTCGGCGAACATTTTTTGAAACGCTTCCATGCTACCCAAATCTCGCAGAAGCGCAGATTGTAAGTCATTAGATATTGTCCCCTGTTCTGGACCCATGATTTCCCAAAAGAGCGCGTGATTGTAATGTCCTCCGCCATTGTTCCGTACGGCGCTTCGCGCTCCTTCGTCAACAGAATCAAGATCTCGCAGCAGCTTTTCGAGATCGCCGTCATGTCCACCAGGGGTTTCTAATGCCGCATTGAGCTTGTCGACGTATCCTTGGTGATGTTTTTGATGATGAATCTCCATTGTCTCGGGATCAATGGCCGCAGAGAGCGCATCATAGGCGTATGACAATTTCGGTAATACAAATTTTTTCGATTGTTCATCGTACATGGTAAGCATAGATATTTCTGATTAATAATGATCATCGAAGCCAGGCAATGATTTCTGTCTGGAGATCAGGTTCCTCTTTCCCAAACATGTCAGTGCCATGTCCGGCTTCTTGGTATATGATGGTTTTTAAAGAAGCGCACCCGTCCGCTCGCTGTGCAAGCTGCTTATTCATTTCAGCGTTGCCTTCATCATCTTCCGAAGATGCCAAGAGCACCCGCTGGCCGCTACCCAGTTGGCTCATATACTCTTCTGCTTTAATGCCCTTATAGTTGAATCCTGCGGACAAGAGGACAATAGTGGATATGTCGTGTCGTTCGGCAGCATACCACAGCCCAAGATTCGCGCCGATCGACGCCCCGATGATTGCGAGACCTTCGTGCGCGACGCCCCTTTCCTCAAAGAATGCGGCAGACGCGTCGACGTCCATAATGCTCTGCTGATGATCCTCATCCACAAATTCTTTATGCCCAAATGGTCCGCCCTCGGATTCCCCATGCCCGCGCAGATCGATGGCAAGCACATGAAAACCTTTATCAGCAATGATGGGTGCGAGACCGCGCCATGATGTCCTATCCGCAGGCATCATGTGTAACAGAAGAACACCTCGCGCGAGCGAGCCGGACCAATAGTCACCAACAATAGCGATATTGTCACTGGTGGTGAAAGTAACGCGTTCCATAGGGGAAGCTTAATGGTACTCCCATAGTACCACACCTATGTGTTGTTTTCTAGAATCGTTCTAAAAAGTGCGGACATCAGCTATTTTTAGGCTATTACGTATTGTGTGCCCTTCTTTCTAATGATCTTCTCACGCTCAAGCTGCTGTATTACCTCTGCGATACTGGCCATATCCGCTTCAAGCAGTGCGGATAGCGCGCGTACGGTGCGAGGCGATACAATAAGTTCAGAGATGATCTTTCCTCGTAACTGTCGCCGCGAACCTTCAAAACGGCTTTGCGTCGAGTAGTGCGCGCTCTTTCGGTTGGGATTTCCATGCGCCTCTTTTATATATGATCCGTAATCCATAAGTGCGGCATACCACTCTCTTGGATTGCGGCGGTCAACGGTTTGAGCAATAAGGGGCAAGATCTCTGCGTCCATGACTTTTTTTTCTCCGTTAAAAAAATTGTGTATGTACACCGAACGGATATTGGTCTCAATCAAAACAACCGGCAGATTGAACGCGAATGTCTGGATCGCGCGCGCCGTATAGGTTCCAACGCCCGGCAATGCGACAAGCGCCGCCTCTTCGCGCGGAAATGAATTGTTGTATTCACGAATCAAAGTACGCGCGCATTCGCACAGATAGCGCGCGCGCCTGTTATAACCCAATCCCTGCCACACGGACAACACGTCTATCAAGGGAGCTTGCGCGAGCTTGCGCGCGGTCGGAAAACGTTTTATGAACGAATTATACTTCCCAATGACCCGGTCAACCTGCGTTTGCTGCAGCATGATCTCAGACACCAAAATATGATACGGATGCGTTGTGCGCCGCCAAGGAAGATCCCGTTTATTTTTTTGATAAAAATCACGTATCGCCTTTCGAAAAGAACGGACCTGCCCGACAGAAAGTCCGTTCCGTTTATCCAAAACCTGCGACATATGATTATTCCTGCGCCGGTAGCGCCTCCTGACCTTCGTCTTCTCCCGGTATTGCAGATGCGTCTGTGCTTGACGCAACGGCTCCTTCTCCTATTTTCGAGATAATGAGTTGTCTGAACGCGTCATATCCCGACGGATTCTCAATGCGCGTATTGTCAATATAAAAAGTAGGCGTGCTACTCAAACCTTTCATGCGCGCTTCACGTTCGTACGCCGCCACAACAGAACGTATGTTGTCGCTTTTATAAGCCGTAAAAAATTTATCCGTATCAATTCCTATAATACGCGCGTACTCCGTAAACTGATCATCCGGATTTCGAACATTTGCCCACTCATTCTGGTGCTCAAAAAGCATGTCGTGCATTTCCCAGAACTTGCCTTGTTCGCCAGCCGCTTCAGCCGCTTTTGCAGCATCTTCTGCGTTGGGATGAATGCTTGAAAGCGGAAAATGCCGATATTCGAACCGAATCCTATCCTTGAATTCGTTTACTATCTGTTTGACGACCGGGTAGTACGCGGCGCACGCGGGGCACTGAAAATCGCTATATTCCACTATCGATAGCTCAGGCGCATCACTTCCTTGTGTCCATACGGTGGGCACAGCAGAGCTGTTTGGCTTTGATAATTTTGCCACCCACGCGACAAAAAGAGCAACAACCACAATAATCCCCACCCACAACATAGCGCGCTTAAAAGCCCCTGATCGCTGTTCTTTGGCTCGTTCAAGCGCTTGTTCTTCCTTTCGGAGAGTTCTGCGCTGTTTTTTGGTCAATTGCTGGTTGTCTTCTTCCATAGGCGTTGGTCTATTGTAGCAAATTGAAAAAAAAATACAAAAAACCGCCATTCCCGCGCCGGCGATATAAAAAAACGCTGCATACTCAGGCCTTTCGTCGCTTATCCAGTTTTTGTAAATGTAAAATACCGATATCCCATGACCGGAATTCCATAATCCTCTTCAATGACCTTTCCAGCTGATTTGAATACGGCGCGCGACCAATCCAGCCCAAGTTGTTTTGAAACACTGCGCACCGCTTCCTCGTCCTCACCTTCTATCTCAACGTACGTCGGAATGCCGGGCCAGGTATCGAATTCAACTTTGGTTCCTGTCAATTCATAACTGTGGCGCTTTTTTTCCTGCTCTCGAAAAACGCGCATGCCGATCGCGGCAAACACCTGCTTTGCCTTTTCATAATCAGATGCAACAAACTCGATCTCCTCGGTTCCGCTCAATTCCCGCTTCTGATGATGCTTATATGACACAACAACTTGATCTCGCATTTTGCGGATGCGCACCATGCGCTCCTGTTCCGGCCAAGTCAGATCAGCATCATAAATGATCACTTCTTCAAACATGTCCTCTCCCAGATCATGCGCCCCAAGGCCATGGAGTCGTTGAGTTAGCCCTGCAACATCCACTTCCAAAAATTTTGCCTCAATTTCGCGGTGTTCGCTCATATAATCCACAGTACCAAATTTTGAACAATTATGCCATTAGAATAAAAAAACGGGGACAGATCATCTTGTGACCTATCCCCGCAATACTCTTCGGGCATTTACCCGTTGTAAATATTCGGCACCACCTGCAGGCGGCTACCGGGCTGCACCACATCATCCGGAACGACTGGGCCCTTATCCGTCAGTATCGTGCTTGTCTCTGCGTCGACACCGACCTCTTTCAACAGTTCTGCCACGGCCTTGGGAATATCCATCGGAATGTCATGGGCAATCCCTTCGTGATCAACGACCGTTGTCGTTGGCATGGTTGCTGTCGCACTCATTCTATTCACCTCCTTTCGCGCCTGGCTGGCTGAATACTGTGGCAAACATCATAGTTGCCACACTTCCGTGAGTTAACTGCGGCAAGCGCTCTCTTGTGTTGTGCATCCAATGTGCAATTCGCTTTCCGATTATTCCGGAAATGATATTGCCAACATACGCAATCTCTGCTCTAAGGCACTCTCCTTTAAGAGCCATCTCATCGGAAAAAAGAAAATTCTTATAAAAGGCAGCCTCATCAGGATAGACCGGACGGATGCTGAACACCTGCACCAGTTCGCCGCCAATCCTGCCGTCAATATAGAGTGGCACATCTGCGAAGTGTTCGCAAATCCAGTCCCAGATAAGTACACGCGATTCCATGGAATGGACACCAGAGATGACAATGCCGGAAAGCTCTTGGCTTCCGTCGAAAAATTCAGGCATTGCCGTAACACCACAGTGATCGAATGTTCCTTCAATCTGTTCTTTAAGCGAATGAACTTTGTACGCGGTCCTCCCTTCTGGACCGCGAGACTTCAGATCTGACACTCGAAAACGCTGCGGACCGATGTTATGACTTTCAACATGATCACCATCAATGAGCGTTAATCTCTCACAGCCCATTGCCGGAAGCTGAAGCGCCAGATGGCTGCCGATGCCGCCACAACCTATGATCGTCACATCATGCACGAACGATCCCTGTGGAAGCAGGGATTCCTGCCTGATTAAATTCATGATATTGTCCCTCTCTCTTGTTCGAAAACAATACATGATGACACTTCTCGCCAGTCGCAGACACTCGAGCGGTGTGCGCCATTCGCGGAACGAAGACATGCCAGCACCACATCAAACACTGCTGCAAAGCGCTTCTGCAACGATAGTGTGCGAATGCGTTCATTGGCATTGCCAAAGCAAAAATATTGAAATCCATCTCGATCTGTCGCAATGCCGTCTGGGTATGCATACAGGTGATGTTTCCCGGACGAGTGAGTTGAACAAAAGTTCTTTATGCTGGGCAAATCTTTGCTGTCTTGTAGCGCAAACAGCACCGCAAACATACCTATTTCAAACCACCGTAGGGAATCCCTATCGTGAATATACACCATATCGGTATACACCAACAACTGGTTGCGGACCATATCGACCGCAAGTACGCCCTTTGTTTTAAGCAAAGCGTCAACTTCATCCGGATCAAAATTGATCCCGTTCTTTGCCCCATTAAGCGCTTCACGTACCTTACGGATATTATACCGCGCTCGAGCCAACGCACGCTGATATGTTTCAATCTGACGAGCCTGGATTGTTGTGGGAACCATGCAATCAGACCCTTCTTTCAGTTTGCTTTGCAGCGTAACCAGCCTCTGCTTGAGACTGGTCTCATTGAAAATTTCAGCATCCAGCATGTCCTTGCACGCGGAGGAACAAAAATGCCGCCATCTGGCGCGTACATCATCCTGGCGCGATTTTACCTCTTCTATAATTCTAATCGCAATCAAGCGCCTTTGTTCAACCTCAGGGTCACGCGGAGGCCACGTCGTGGTCTCGCGCGCCAATGCTTCAGTCATTCCGATCATGGGTTTCCTCCAGTGAGGTGTGTATTTTCTATTTTCAAAGGGCAGCCTTTTTTCCGTATAACCATCAATTAATACAGAAAAAACAATTCTTTGTCAAATAACAACAAAAAACCCTCCTTGAGACAAAAAAATAAATCACCTACTGTCGCGAATACACGCCAACAAGTTCTGTTCTGTCAAGCACATGCCCCTCCATGGCTTGCTCAAGTTCTTTTTTACGAGCGGTCGAATCAAGTTCGAGCATAATATCAAGCGCATAGAGTTTAAAATGATAGCGGTGTGTTCCTGACGGCGGACACGGACCTCCCCACCCGGTTCTGGCAAAATCAGTAGTTCCTTCAATTGATCCATTTGGCACGCTGTTCTCTAAAATTTCGCTGGTGTTTGCTGGAATGTTCCATATAATCCAATGCGCCCAATCCCCCAATGAGGCGTCCGGATCATCAACAACCAAAACAAGCGACTGCGCGCCTGTTGGCGCCTCGTTGATCAAAAGCGGCGGATTAACATCATGCCCGTCGCAGGTGTACTGCAACGGTATGGATTGGCCGCTCCCGAACGATGGACTGGTAAGCTGCATAGCAACACCTTCTGGATTGATAACATGAAGCCCCGACCGATCGCGCTCTGCATAGTACTTAACCACAATCACCATGCGGACGCGACAAGCAACAGTAGAACAGATAATGTGATACCTTTTCTGCTCATTGTCATATTCTATCGCGGGGCACACGGTGTTTGCAATGTCTGCACTATTGCCCCATCATAACGCCCTCAAGTATATGTTTCGCGGGCGCGAGATCATTGTCGCGTGGCTCAAGTGTCAGGACATAAAATTTATGACCGAACAGATCTTCGCGCGATAAATATGTATTGACGAGTGTGCCATTATGTTCGGACAGCTCCCCAGTACTCACAATATCAAGGGGCGACATACGAACCAGCCAACCTTCATAAAAATAATCGTCTTCAAGTTTCGGCAAATCTGCAAACCTGGCATATAGGTGGTACACGCCGTCAACCATGCCCGCAGAAACCCTACCTGATGCGTCTCCGCCCGAAACATCTGATAACACTCCGCTGTAATCATAAGTAATCGTTTCAAAATTGGAAATCCACGCGGGCGCGACCGCGATTGCATCCTGATCAGGTGTTGGCTGTGCCTCAGTCATTGCTTTCTCGAGCTCCGTCATATTGTTTTGATTAACATGAATTCGTGCGCCGAGAAAATTATTGTAATTTCGATAGGTGGCATATGCTCCTAACACAAGCACAAGAACCACTGCGATCCATATGACAATATGGCTTTTTTTGGGACTACTTCCTCCCTCAACCGGGACGTGTATTATTTCATTCATATGCATGTTTTTGTTTATGTATTATTCAGAACGTATGCCGCAATGCCAAACGCGACAGACACATTGAGTGATTCTTTTGCGCCGCGCATAGGAATTTCCAAAATAACATCACACTGATCCAGTATGTCGCCTGATATCCCTTCGACCTCATTCCCGATAATCAACGCGATTGTCGATCCCGGTCCTGTTCTGGCGAAACGCGCAGAATCAAACAGAGAGATCGAATTAGCGTGCTGTTCAAGCGCACCTATAGTATACCGCGCGCGCCGCAGCTTGTCTAAAACTGTTTCAACGCTATCCGCGTGTTCCCATTGGACAGTTTTTTCGGCACCAAGAGAAACTTTCGTAAGAGCGGTGTTGGTGCGCCCAAATCGGTCGAAAGGGCCCGGTGTGTAACCGCACAAATAAAGCTTCGAAACACTGGCAGCGTCAGCGGTCCTGAAGATCGAACCAACATTATAATTCGAACGTATGTTATCGAGAATAACTATCATGTACCATTGACACCCGTTAAAACACTCTATACCATTATCTCTTAGCAGTATACTGGCAAATAGCGCTCATTCCAAACTCCACACAAAGAGAGGACACCATGCCTAATGAACACGGCCTGTATCACGTCATAGATGCACAACAGTTTGATCACCCCCTGCTGCATGACCTGTTTGAACAAGCAGATGAAATGCAGACTATTGTCAGGCAAGGCGGCAGCGAGGTGCTGAGAGGCAAAATCATGGCTGCCATGTTCTATGAGCCAAGCACGCGCACCCGACTTTCGTTTGAGGCTGCCATGCTCCGGCTCGGCGGCGACGTTATCGGCACTGAAGCAGGCAATCAATTCTCGTCAGCGGTCAAAGGCGAGACGCTTGCGGATACTATCCGCATCATCAACGGGTACTGTGATGTAATTGTGATCCGACACAAAGAAGCCGGATCAGCACGTGAAGCATCACTCCACTCCGCGATCCCCGTCATCAACGCTGGCGATGGTCCCGGCCAGCATCCCACCCAGGCGCTGCTTGATATCTACACTATCGAGAAGGAAGTACCTGGCGGCATTGAAGGATCAACCGTCGTTATGGTCGGCGATCTGCTGAACGGCCGCACCACCCACTCGCTTGCATACCTGCTCGCATTATACGAAGGCGTGAGGATCATCTTTGTTGCTCCGTCCGTCGTCAGGATGCGTGACGACGTCAAATCATTCCTCACTGAGCGAAACGTGCCGTTTGAGGAAACCACTGATCTGCAGAAAGCGCTGAAAGAAGCTGATGTCGTCTACCAGACGCGTGTGCAAAAAGAACGGTTCGGAGATCGTGTTGAGGATTATGAAAAAGCTCACGGCAAATATGTCATCGATAATAAAGCCATGCGGCTCTTAAAACCCAACGCCATTGTCATGCATCCACTGCCCCGTGTTGATGAGATCAACACCGAGGTCGATACCGATCCCCGCGCAGCCTATTTCGGGCAAGCACATAACGGCGTCTATATACGCATGGCCCTCCTCTTAATGGTTCTTTAAATGACCATCCCCTCTCCTTCACGCAATAAAGGCCTGTTCCTACGGAACCGGCCTTATTTTTTTCCGACCAATATCCATCGTTGTAGCGCACCTGGGAATGCGGGAAGCAAAGGATCAAAAACATGCGCTGATCGAACCGAGCGGCCGTATGCAATCACCAGGTACGTAAACAAAAACCAATAACGACGCGGCATAATATTCATAAGGTCTTTTTCAATGCGGACCGGATCAGTATGGTCGGACAGATCAAAACGTATGGCAAATCGGCGCACGTGCGTGTCGACCGCGATTCCCTCAACAATCCCGAACGCATTACCAAGCACCACATTGGCCGTTTTCCTCGCGACACCCGGAAGCGTAAGCAGATCCGACATGGTGTTTGGCAGAACTCCGCTGTATGTATCACGGACCATGCGTGCTGATCCGAGGATATTCTTTGTCTTATTCTTGTAAAAACCGGTTGAAAAAATATCTTGCTCAAATTCTTGCATATCCGCATTGATATAATCGTCAAGTGTGCGGTATTTGACAAAAAGCCGCTTGGTGACATCGTTCACTTTTTTATCAGTACACTGCGCTGACAGCATGACCGCAACCAGCAATTCCCAGTGGTTGCTATATCGTAGAATCATGCTCGCATCAGAATAGTGCTTCTTAAGCAGTCGGATAAGAGAACGCGCCCTTGTTGAACGCTGTTTTTTCTGGATTGCATTCATACCACTACCGTAGCGCCTTGTCTGAGCTTTGGCAATATGGTATGCTTGGTTGTTGTTTTCTGGATGTTCTTTTTCAATCATTTCCACGGAGGAAGCAATGTCGCTCTCGGAACACACGGACAAATTCGTTGTGTACGGCGCCACGGAACACCACAACTTTCATGCCGGCATCGTCGATGCAATCAATGACGTGACCGGCATGGGACTTCGATTCGCGCATATCAGCTACAAGCTCTGGCCAGATGGCGAATCCGGCTCA
>Ga0210057_1003580_pt1 | contig 21327 bp, 16 predicted proteins | sample CryGeyCG2114_010_2_FD_183968 | JGI IMG/M metagenome (GOLD analysis project Ga0210057, IMG submission 183968) | Groundwater microbial communities from aquifer - Crystal Geyser CG10_big_fil_rev_8/21/14_0.10 (SPAdes) (version 2) | ecosystem: Environmental > Aquatic > Deep subsurface > Groundwater ...
AAAAAATCTCATCCCGGCAGATAAGCTCCACAAACTCTTACAAGAACTCAAGCAGGCCAAATCAAAATAATCTCACCTACGCAAAGCACTACCAAAAGGTAGGCCGTACCTATTTGGTACCTATTTGAAGTACCTATTTGAAACTTAGTCTCTTAGCGCTTTAAATCAAAAATTGGGGCAACGTGTGTTTTATTCCCGCAAACATCCACCGTCACAACAACTCCAATCTGCCGATAAGATCCATCCGCTATCTGAACGAATGCCGGGCCTCCGCTATCGCCAGAACACGCGCCGTGCTCTTCACCTCTTACTTTTGAAGTAAGGGTAATGGCGGTATGGTCATAGTTTTCCAATTTTAAATCCACTTGGTTCTTGTTGCCTGAGGCAAGGTAAAGCTCACGATATTGCAGATAAGCTTGATATTCAACCACAAGCTGTGATTGCAAAGTAGCTTTGATACTGGCATCAGTTTCGGTCTTGATTTTATCTTGTAAAACTCTAATGTTGTAAACTGCGCCCTCAAGGTAACGAGCATCGACTTTAAGTCCAAAGCCAACAACCTTGACAGTTCCGCCAATTCTTACATTCTGCTCATGCTCATCGGGAGTAATCACAGCGGTTGGAGTAACTCCTGGCAGGCCTGCCTTTAGCTTCAAACGAACCATATCAAGTCTCTGGCCATAGGGAGAGCGATCATCCTCAGCGGTACGTAAAACAGTTTTCTTCAAAAAGTTGGCCTTCATAAAGTTCATGGTGGCGGTCGAGATAAGCACTCGATCGACGACGTCTGCGCCAGTTTGACGACTATTAGGCGCTGCTACGCCAACGTATAATTGTATTTTTTTTGCGTCTTCATAAACAACCTTCTCAAACGCATCTTTAAATAGGGCACGTTGCTGCTCTTTGGTTTTTTCAAATAACTTATTCTCATCAAAATTCGGATCCTCTTGCTTAATCTTTGCCAGAACTTTTGTAATCATCTGCATAACATCTTCACGAGAACTCATTTCAAAATCCGTTATACAATGACCTGCAGTTAAGACCTCAGTTCTTGAAACTAAATTGCCTGAGCAGAAAATATGACCTGTTCCGCTCTCATCTGGGGTCAACAGACCAACCACTGAATTAAAAGTTTTGTCTTTAGAGCTAACGGCGCTTCCGCCAACAACTTTGGAAGAAATAAGCTCTGATCCATTCAGACCTATATGACCTTGTCGCCCGCATGCCACGGATAGCATGGCGAATCCTACAACTATTGTACTTCTGAGTTTCATAAACTTTCCCCTTCTGTGCTGAATTGCTACTTTCAGTTATCAAATCCTGATAACTAAAATAGCAGGGGGGGTAATTTTTATATGTAAACGTGTCTTAGGCAGGCCAGTAGCAATTGTATAAATTCATTAGCTTGGATATGTTTGTAAAAAGAAACCGATTCTAACATCTTCTGACACTACATTTTTTCCAAAAAAAGGAGGGGAATATATCCCCTCCTGATATGAATCCGATAAATTAATTCTCTTAGAAACCAATACCTGAAACACCACCTGTGCCAGTTAGGTGGAAATCGTAAGTCGAGCGACTATCTTTTAAAACAGTGCTGACGGCATAAGAGAGTCGCAAAGTCAGACCTGCAACAGGATTGGCCTCTGAGCCGCGATTTGTAATGGAGACAACTTCCGACTTCGCATTAAAAGAGTATCCCCAGGCAACGTCTAAGTTGTTAGCTGCCATGGTGGCGCCAGAAATATAGCGACCTTTGCCTTGGTACTGACCATTATATTGAAAGTGAATGGTAAATTTAAAATTAACCACTTCCATTCCATAAAGGTTTTTGTAAACGACTCTATAAGTTGCTTGCTTAGGCGCGCTCCAGCCTGACAATCTAGCTGAAAAACCACCATTAGTGCGCAATTCTTCTGGTAATACACTGACTGTGCCTAAATCACTACTGACAACTGGTCTACCCTTCTCAACAATAGTCCAAACCTTCTGGCCCAAAGCAATCAACTGATCAGCGGCCATAATGTATCCGCTTAGACCTTTGTTGCTACTGTCATGCCTTAAACTCACAAAGTTTTCAAGCTCCTGTGGTGCCTCCGATTCCAATTCCACAACTTCCATGCTACTAATTTTATAGTAGTCTTGGTCAATCGTGCCATCGGCCTTGTCTTGCGCCTTAACACTGCCCAAACTCATGCCTAGCATGAAGAGCCCAAAAACTGTTAGCGATTGTACTTTCTGGAAAACCCCGTTAAATTTGTTCATTCTCTCCTCCCAGATGTTTAGTGATGCACCCTTTTAAAAATTACACGGTCAGACGTCAACCTTTGTATATTTTACATTTCCTTACAGTGAATTTATGGGCTTAAACTGTGTACATTTTACACACTAAACATGAGCACAGGGGCCAAGGCGTGCCTTTTCTGTCAATCTGTCACGCCTTCGAAGCAAATCAAATAAATAAGTGCCAGAAAAAATTACCAATTCATACTTATCATCCACCCCAATCGCTTTACCGTGCTATAAGTCCCCAGTTAAAAGATTTTGGGATAATAAAATGATGAAATTTTTCTTCAAGCTAATATCAGTCTCGGTCATCTTATGCTTTGGCCTAGCGGCGATGCCGGCAAAGGCCCAGGGCCTAGCTGCAGCTCCTCGAATTGATCCCGCCAGTATCGAGCACCAGTTTGACGGCGCCCAGATCCCTGATAATGTTTACCTAAGCGAGCAAATGCGCACGGTCCAGAAGGCGATCTTTAATAAGCTTCTATCCTCACCCACCACTGTTTCTTTCTTTCAAAGCTGGGGGATCGATACATTAGAACTTGGACTAGACGAGGGCCTGATAGCCAAAGTTATTTTTAAAATCTGGCGCGATGTTGAACGCAACCCTTACTCGACATCGGAAAGTGATAGGTACCTAGTTCGAGATACCCTCAAAATAGGATTTAGGCTTGGCGCCCGTCTGGTGGTTTCCGGTTCTGTTGCTTATACCAGGCAATATTCTCTTACCTATCCAGTCGCAACAAAATTCAAGGGGATAGTCAGCAATAATTTTATTATTAATCTTTTTCTTCCCTATCAAGTTGCCAAGGGAAAACTACCTAAGAAATACGTATTAATTACTGAAGACTATCTGGAAGGTCAGGGAGGCATTCGCCTGGGAGCAACTGCTACGATCCCAATAGGTATTGAAGGCAGGCTTTCAGTTCTTTCATTAAAAAGAAACTTTATAGACAATAAGGATCCAGATCGAATCCTTATGTTTGAAGATCGCGCCTTATCGACGAAATGGGCGGCCGAGCTCTATGCTAAATTATGGATTATCAAGCTACCCATTTCATTGGTTAGCTATGAGCATGGCAGATTAAAAAGAAAGTATATTTATATAGAAAAGCATACGCTTGATCAAAATGAAGAAGCACGTAAGGCCTTAGAAGTTGCCATTTGGGAAAATAATCTCATCTTGGCACAAAAAAATTCCAAATCAAGCTTTCTAGATGACAAATTTAACGAGCGCTACTCCAATTTTACATTATTTGGCCTGGCCTACTCAGAAACCTTTGAAAGGCGCGACAATTACGTTGAATATACAATTGATAACGGCGACAACTTGTTGGCAAAAGAAAAGTATCAAGTGTATTATGGCAAAACCAGGCAATGGTACTGGCCAACCAGCGGTGAAAAGCATTTTAAAAATATTATAGCTGCTGCCGAATTTAAAGATGGAATGACAGTTGATCCACTGCTGATCTTTAGACTTCGAATTATCGATAACCGAACCAGGCCGAAAGAATTAAATCAGGCCTATCTCAATTTTATAAAAACAGTGACTCGGGATCCTAGTTTTTTACCTCCACCTCCAACCCCCAGAGGCGGAAAAAAGCATTATGGCAATGTGGATACATGGCTTGAAATGGACATTTCAAGTGAAAACATCCTCACATTGTCACGAATTCCCGAGGCGACATACTGGCATAAACTTGCATTGGTTATGAAAAATGATAATTTTTCTAACCATGATTGGCGCGAAAAAGTCAGACATCATCCCATTAGTAAATATAAAGAAAGAAAAATAATTAAAGCGCAGGTAAAATTAATCGATGCTCTCAAGAAGTTTTCTTCCTTGCGACAATCAGAGAAGGCCAACGGTAAGCTGTGTTTTAAAGAAGATAATTTAAAGTCATTAGTCGATGCCTTCAAAAAAATTACTTTTACTCAAAGACAGGTCGTGACGCCGGTTTTACTCGGTACGATTGTCGAATTGCTTGGGCAGGACCAAATTTATATCGACAGTCGCATGGTCTTTTACGACTATCTAAATGATCACGACTTCCCCGATCTTATATTGGAGAGAAAGCGTGGACCTCCACCCAGCCATTCCAACAGTATTCACCCTTTTATTTTTCAAGATATCGTCCAGAGCTATCACTTATTTTAGCTTAGACTTGACTTACGCCAAACTTACGCATATCCTTAGGGTGGTATAACTCTAAAAGGAGTCGTAATGAGTCAAAAAGCTCCCATTACTAAGAATCAAAAAGAGATATTAGACTATATTCATCAATATCTTGAAAAAAATGGTTACGCTCCTACTCAAAAAGAAATTAAAAATCATTTTAATCTCAAATCCTACGGCTCAGTCCAAAGATATATTAAATACCTCTCTAACGCCGGCCATCTGGCGACAGACTGGAATGCCCGGCGTGGTCTGCGTCCCGTGGATACGGATGAACATTTATCACATGGTGAAATCCCACTACTTGGCAAAGTAGCGGCAGGCAATCCGATTGAGGCGATAGAAAATGCCCATGAGAGCATTGCTGTTCCACAGAATCTTTTGCGTCCACCACATAAATACTTTGCCCTGAGAGTGCAGGGAGATTCAATGATTGAAGACGGCATCCTTGAAAATGATGTTGTCATTGTCCGGCACCAAAAAGATGCTAAAAATGGTCAGACTGTTGTCGCCATTATAGAGGGTGAAGCGACTCTAAAGCACTATTATAAAAAATCTAATAGCATTGAGTTGCGACCGGCCAATGCCCTTTACTCTCCCATTGTTGTCAAGGCCACCTCCTCGCAAGAATTTAATTTGGCGGGAGTTATGGTTGGACTTATACGCATCTGTCAATAATGACTGCAACAAGTGACAATCCCAATATCTTACATATTGACCTTGATTGCTTTTTTGCCTCTGTAGAGATGCGGGATAATCCTCGTCTCATAGGTTCTCCCGTCGCGGTAGGAGGATCACCACAAGCGCGAGGAGTGATTGCCACTTGTAATTATGAAGCAAGAAAGTTTGGGGTCCGCTCCGCCATGCCCTCTTCCTTGGCCATGCGCAAGTGCCCCAAACTTATTCTCTTACCAGTCCAAATGTGTAAATACAGAACGGCTTCAGAAAATTTTTTCTGCATTTTGTATGACTATAGTGAAATAATTGAAAGTGTCGGATTTGATGAGGCCTATCTTGATCTCTCCCACCATTCTGATCCTATCTCTGTCGCCAAGGAAATCAAAAAGCGCATTCAAGATGAGCTGCATTTATCCAGTTCAGTAGGGGTGGCCGAGAATAAATTTTTGGCCAAGACGGCGAGTGAAATGAATAAGCCCAACGGCTTGAAGATTATTTATGCCGGCCAAGTCAACCAGCTTCTGCCTGATCAACCCATTTCTATTTTGCCAGGATTAGGTCCTGTCGGCAGGGAAAAACTCAATAAACTGGGTATTTATACTTGTCGCGACTTGTCCTGCCAAAGTATTCTCATCTTAACCCAAATGTTTGGCCGCTACGGAGAAGATCTTTATTATCTTTGTCGCGGGCGCGATGAAAGAACTCTTTGTAACGAGTCAATGCGAAAAGTCTCCAGCGTCGAATCCACTTTTTCTGAGGATCTACTTTCATTTCAGGCCTGCCTAGAGGAAATACCCGCATTATTACGTGAGCTTTTCATGCGTTTTCAAGACCAAGTAGAGATCGCATTGCCATCGTCTATTTTTATAAAACTTAAATTTTCAAATTTTAAAAAGACGACAGCAGAAGTTCCTTTGAATAGAATGTGCTTTATGCCAGATAAGCAGAATCTGCATTTTTCTCAAGTGCTGGAATTGGCTAAACGACCATTACAAGAAGCATATTCACGCGGCCAAGGTCTAAGTGTACGTTTGATAGGTGTTGGTTTTCGTTTTGAAAAGGCGACTCCTCCCCAAGAACTTCCCCTTTTGCGTTTTTTCGGTTAGGCTGCCCTTTTTATTAATTGAGTCATGTATGAACGATTCTCAAATTAATATGGCAGGCAATTCACCTGAGCTTTATTGCCTAGGAGCAAGCGCAAACGGGTGCCAAGACGCCTTCTTTACTGATATTACGGGACAGATATTTACCTTCAATCAATTTTCTGCCGCCGTTTTAAAATTTATCGAAAACCACTCCAAAGCAATTGCTCATAACACTATCATTGGCATTAACTACAACACTCCCTACACATACTTTGTCGCCGCCATGGCGATCCTTTGCATGAAAAAAATCCCCCTTCTTCTCTCGCCAAAGTTTTCTCAAAATTACATTAAAGATTTGCAACAACAGATCCCTTTTAATTTATGTCTAAATCAAGATGGATGGATTCCTTTAACTGCAAATTCCAAGCTATACCCAGATTCAATTTTAGAAACAGGTATCATTGCTCTGACAAGTGGAAGCAGTAGTCTCCCCAAGGGGGTCCATCTGCCTTGGAGCTCCATGCAGGCGAGTGCCATCGGCAATATAGATTTTTTTAAAATGCAAAAGGGTGATCGCTCTGGTCTTGCTTTGCCCTGGCACCATCTTGGCGGCTTCATGCTGTGCCTGAGAGCTCTATTATCACGAGGTCATCTGTTACATATAGGGGCCCAGGCTGAGGCGTGGAAGAATATTGAGCTAGATTATCTCTCGCTTGTTCCATTCCAACTACAAGTATGGATTAATGAGAATTTATCATTTCCAATTCCTCGAAAGACAATATTGTTAGGCGGAAGCGAAACTCCCTACCCCCTCTATCAACGGTTGCTTGCAAAAGACTACCCCCTATCTTTGTCTTACGGCATGACTGAATGTTGCTCTACTATTAGCGCCACTGTGCCAGGCCATCTCTATCCCCCAGGACACTTGGGTCTTTGTCTTCCCGGTAGAAAAATGCGACTCAATCAGGCAAATAGAATTTGTATAAGCGGTCAGACTCTTTTAAGTGGCCACTTCGAAAATGGAGAATTTCATGCTGTTTCGAATTACAGTTTTGAGACTGCTGACCAGGGTGAAATTTGCCACTCTCCCGAGGGAATAAAATATATGGGGCGCACCGACCAAATAATTGTCTGTGCGGGAGAAAATATATCACCGCAAGAAATCCTAAATCAATTACAGGCCTTGCCTGCAGCGCTATCCGATAATTTTGATTTTTATATCTTGCCACTTAAAAGTGACAAATATGGCCACGTGCCCGCTCTGATTGTCTTACCAAAATCAAATGCCAATCTCTATCATATAGATCAAATTAAAGCTGATATTTATGATTTTCTTGTCGGGCGTCTTCCCCATTTTAAGTTACCAAAGTCAATTGAAGTATTTCCTCGCAGGCCTATTTTCAGCGGCATTAAACCATCGCGCCAAGAGCTTGAAGATTTACTTTTTTGCCGTCAACATTTTTTTGATTTTACAACTTTGGGAGATGTTAACAAACCCGCCATCATTTGCTGGCATGGTTTTTTAGGCAATTCCAATGATTTTCTTTTTTTAAAAGACTCATGCTTACTCGATCACTATCACTTGGTTTTGCTAAACTTGCCAGGAATTGAAGGGCGAAACTTTTTTTTAGATGATTGCCATAAAGTGGCGCAATTTATCACCGCCAGCTGGGATTGCCGTGGACTGATTGGCTATAGTATGGGAGGAAGAGTCGCCACTGCCATCCTCGATAGTCTGATTCAATTGGGTGCCACCTCTCCCCACTGCCTGCTTATTTCTTCTTCACCCGGACTAGAGGCCAATAAAAATCAAGAACGAAAAGAAAGGCTTGAAAGTGATATCCTATTGGCGCAAAAGCTCTCAGCGTGTAACTTTGACGCTTTGACCTTTCTTGAAAAATGGTATGGCATGGATATTTTTGCCAACCTAAATAAGGCAGATAACTTTAAGCAGCTGATACAAAGACGGCTCAAATTTTTTCCTGCCAATAGTTCTTCAATTTTGCTTTATTATTCTTTAGCAAAAATGCCCTGCTATCAAGATTTGTTATGCCGTCCTAACCTACCATTAATTTATCTAGTGGGCGAATTGGACCAAAAATATCTTGAGATCTCACGCCACTTGCCCCCTGCTATTTCTATTCACAAAGCACCTGGTCAGGGTCATGCCCTACTAGAGCAAGACACAAATTGGATTAGGCAGGCAATTGAACAATCTTTTCTAGCTCCAAAAGTTGGCACTTCTTAATTTATTCGACTCTTGTAATATGGCCTAATGACGTTCAATCCAATGCTCCCATTGTGATTCCAAGCACTTCCCTCAAGTTTCCCTTATAATCTTAAATAAGGAGAGCTTTATGCCGACAAGATATCAAAATAATGGGAGTTTTATGAATAGTACAAGAATTTTTCTTGCGAGAAGGTTTGTCGCCTGTCTCCTATCCTGTCTTCTTCTTGTATGGCAGCTTGGCGATATCCCAAGAGCTCATGCTTTTATTATTTCTAGTGCTATGGCCGCTGCTGACTGCACTGCCAATCCCGAGGTATGTGACACTCTTCAAGGCGACATTGAAGAGGCCAATGCACAAACAAACAATGGCCTAACAGAAGATGAAGCAAGAAAACAAGCAGCAGAAATGAACGCAACCTTACGAAATGGAGATCCTGTTAATCTGGACCCTGGAACAGCAACTGGGGAGGATGTTAATAGTGGTTATGACACCGCTTCTGCTGCCACTTTAATTATCGCTATTGCCGCCGTTATTGCCGGCGCAACATGGGTCTTTTCTTGCGTTAATCAGCCTTCTGCCTGGATATTTGGGCTGGTGTCGATTGCCTGGCTTGTGGCCGAAATCATCATGATGGCGACGAGTAAAGATGCTTCTGAGCGACGATTGACTGCCATCACGAATGTTTCATCTGAAATGGTTAATATTCAAACCGAGGCGATTAACAAGGCAAAAGAGGAAACTCAGGCCGCAAGAGATCAAACAAATACTCGCTATATTGTAACTTCCGTAGTCGCCGCACTCTATGTTGTTGCTGCTGTTGTCGCCTTAATTGAAGGCATTTTGCATGTTATCCCAACAGTTAATTATAATGACGTATGCACGGGTGTCGGCCTGAATATTCCTGGCCAGGATTTCATAACTCCGGCTAAGGCCATTGCCAAAAATGAGAAAAAAAAGCAAGCACCAGTCGCTCTATCAAAACTCACCTTCATGCAAAAAGTAAAAATGATTGTTAATGGTAGCATCGGAATAGAAAGTGCCAAGGCAGATACTGGTGACGATGTTTACTTAGGATTGGGCATCGTTGGCGTCGTTCTTGTTATCATCATTGGCGTTGTAACAATTGTCCAAGGTGGCCTTCGCAGCGGCGCCTCGACCAATGGTTTTGCCCGCGCTGCTATTATGGCGGTTTTTGCAGGCTTTACCATTGCAGCGGCCGTTATGATCAAAGACAAAATGGATACATTAGATGCACGCATACAAAAATTTGGAGAACTAATTGCGGCCCTCAATGCGGGGACTCCCCAGACCAGTGTTCTGACAGGCACCACCAGCACACAAACTACTGGTGGTGGCACCAACGGCATTGCTCAAGATGACACCAAATACGACATCACTGGACAATTGGCCGGAACATGCACCACAGGTGAGCACAAAGGTCTCAATATTAAGGCCGACATTGGCTGTAAACAAACACCAATTAAGCTAGGTCAAGTGCCTGAACTGAATACTCAAGGCGCGGTTGAAATCCCCTCATCGGTCTTAACTGGAATAACCAATTCCAGCAAATTTGCCAATGATTTGAATACCGGCAAAGGAGTCAGTCGCGACTTATCAAAAATGGCAAGTAAAGATTCAATGGCCAAATTAAATAGTATTAAAAAATCTTTGGCAAAATCCTATGAGGATCTACTAAAAAAACAAGGAAAGACAACAGACTCCTTAGAGAAAATGGAAGGGGATATTAGAAAGGATTTACTGGCCAAGGTTCAAACTCACTTGCAAAAATTTTCGGCAGCTGATCGTCAAGCTGTACTTAGCCACATAATGGGACCAGATCTTCCCAAAGACAAATTATCTAAAGACCTGGCAAAATCTAAAGATTTAAAAAATTCAGGGACAGCATCTAATCATATGCCAAAGAATATTATGCCGGCAAAATTCGCACCGGTAAAAATTGATTCCGGCAAAAATGATACTTTCGCGCAAGGGCCAAAGGGTTTACTCGACAGTGCTGATGCTTTAAATAATCTTAAATATGTTGAAAAAGATATTGATGATCATGTGGAATTTTCAATCTTCGATGTTATTACCAACCGCTACCGCAAAACTGCTTACCCCATCATTTTTGAAAGAAAGTCCAAGGGAGATAAAAAGTGAAAAAGCAAATGAAGAACTTCTTCACCCTATTCATTACTTACATCTTCTTCTTTACTGCCTTTGCCGGACCGATTGCCACACTAGCAAGTGGTTCGGGATCTGGCACCGGTCGCCCAAGTGGCGCTGAGTTGGACCAAGCAGCCATGGATCAGATGGATGCCGATATTAAAAAGCAACAAGAGGAAGGCGCGGGTGAGATCAGCGAGGAAGAAGCACAAAAGATGAAGGACGATGCCAAAAATGGTAAAGTTGCTGAAGTTAATAGCGAAGGTTCATCGGGAGAAAACTTAAATGATGGCGCCACTATGGCCCAAGTTTTTTATTTTATATTTGCCGTAGCTGCAGCAGTTAACGGTGTCACCTGGGTTGTCATGTGTTCTAATAATATTTCAGGTTGGATTTTTGCCTTGGCCGCTATTGCCTATTTGATCTTTGAAATATACCAGTGGGCGACATTGAAGCACGCCAGCGAACGAAACTTAAAGGCCGTCACCAATGTTGAAAGTGAGACAGTTAATATTCAAGTCGAGGCCATTGATGCTGCCAAGCAAGAGACTCAAGATGCCGCTGATTATACCAGCCGGCGCGCCACATGGATGTTTATCATTGGAGCACTTTGGATTGTGGCCGGAATATTTGGATTTTTAGAATTCATTTGGAGAATTGGTAGTTGGGGAAGTTATCAGGATGCCTGTATTGGAATCGGCGCCTCAGTCGAAGAGGAACATGCCGACCTGATTGCCATGTTGGAAATGACTGGGCTTGATAGAAAACAAATTCTGGCACTTCTGGGCCCAAGCGAAAAAGAAGAAATTGATACCCACTTTTTAAACAAAGAATACATTGACTACTTTGATGGCAAAGTTAGTTCTCCTTCTGTCAAATCATACTATTTAATGGCCAAAACTGAGAGCATGGGCCCTTATAATCAAACCCCAGAGTTCTCACTCAATTCTCTAGTCGATGTGCTTAAAGATGGCCTGATCATACGCGATGCACGTGCTGATGATTCAGATAAGGCCTTATCTAGTATTGGGATGGTTGGGGCCGTCCTGACGGCAGTTATTAGTATGATTATTATGTTAAAAGCGGCAAATCTTGGAGGTCGCGCCAATGGAATTGTTCGCGGTATTACCTTCATATGTTACGCCGTTTTTATCATGATCGCTGGCGGCTATACCCAAGATAAGGCAAGTCAACTACAAAAAAGGGTGGGCGAATACGACGCACTCAAAGGCATGCTGCTTGAAAAAATGAATGTTGATAAACCTGATTTAACCGATGCTCCTGGCTATACTTCTAGCGGAGGCAACACTTCTGTCCCTACCGACGATACAAATTACGATGAAGGCGTTAGCGGCGCGCCTGGTAGCTGCGCCACTAACGGTGGAAATAATGGCAACCCTAACGCCATCACAGCTGATGCAAACTGTGGTTGCAAGGCCACCAATACCTGCATTAATGTAAAAAGCGCCAATATTCCGGAACAATTTGGCGGAGTTCAAACTCCAAATGCCCTGCTCTCAAGCGGCAAAGACGCCTCAGGACTAGTGAATAATCTGGCAAAAAATGAAAAGGCCACCAGCGGCGCTTTAAAATATGCCGACGCCGGACAAAGGGCCAGACTGAACAAACTTAAAGATCAAGTGGCAAAAAAAGTCGATGATCTACTCAAAAAACAAAACCCAAAAAACAAAAATGTCCAAGGTTTGATGGATGAATTTAATAATAAGCTAAAGAGTAAATTTCAGACCTATGTCGATGGACTTTCTCCTTCTGGCCGGTCTGACTTGCTTAACGGGTTAAACGTCTCCTCACCTGCTAGCGATAAGTTACAAAAAAGTGACAAACTTGGTAAGAATCTTAAAGACAAATTGGCCGCCATATCGCCTATTATGGTTGCGCCAAAAACTATGCCTGTACAAAAAATTTCTTTTGGCGACGATGATGAGGCCCCAGCTGTCGCACCAGTTGATGAATCACTTTCGACTGAAAATGCCTTAGAAAACTATGAAGTCAACGCCTCTGATATTGTAAAAAATGATGGAGTGAGTCTCTTTCAGGTCATCTCCACTCGTTACCAAAAATCAGCCTTCCCCATCTTCTTCGTGAAAAAGAAAGAACTGTCTGCAAAGGAAAATAAACCCGAAGTCAAAAAATAAGGTAAAAATAAGGTACGGCCTACCTTTTGGTAGGCCGTACCTATTACTTCTTCTTTTTCTTTTTGGAAATCATGAAGCCGATGAGAGCGACCAGAGCAAGACCGCCGTACATCATCATATCGCTTGGAGACATCGCGCCAGATGCGCCTTTTTTCTTCTTTTGAGCAATATCGAACTTACCATCGGTATCAGGAATAAAAGTCGTGTCATCCAAAAGATTGTCCTCTTTTTTCTTGAGAGCAAAATCGTTTGAGCCTCCGGCCTTCTGACGGAAAACGCGTAAGGTAGCGACGATACTGTCAAAAATTGCCTGATAGGCCTGATAGTGGTCTTTGGCAACAGAGAAAGTCACAGCAACTCCAAGGTCTTCCTTCACTGTCGCTAAGTAGCGAGTGTAAAACCCAGGAACTTCTGATGCCAAATGCAAAGAGTCCACCCAGTGGTGACCATTGATATCCTTAACCGAGGCATACTTACCCTCTGAAACCTGGGTCTTACCACCTGGTAGAGTAAATGTTTTTGGAGCCTTCAGATAGGCCTGATATTGATCGAGCGAATCTTGTGGCCCGCGAATTTTTGCCGCCAAAATAATAATCGCCTCTTTCTTGCGATCATCGTTGTCACTTTGACAAACCCACTCTGTACCTTCGAGGGCGCACTGCCAGCCCGGAGGAAGTTCAAATTCGGTGTACTGGCTGGTAAATCTTTTGGCCTGCACGTCTTTTGAAGTCATCATTCCACAGATTAAAAAGAGCATGAGAAAAAAAATATTGATTCGGATCATGGCCACCAGTCCCCTTTTAAATTTTAAAAGTCCTTGAAATATAATAATTAACTTTGAGTCTATTTTAACTTTGCCCGGCCTGTTTGCAAGAATAATTAATTTCCTCATTTCTATGACCGAGCGTCTGTCTCTATTATTCACCTCTTACGACAAAGCCCTTCTCAATCTGAATATCAGTTCTATAAACAGTCTCAATGCGAACAATGCCCCAATCTGGGCCGACTTCAAAGACAATGCCTGAGGCAACTAAAATATTTTCACCGAAAAAATCCGTCTTAAATATATCAACTTTGGAACCTTTCTCGATATCTGAACTCATGCCCTTATCAATTTTAAAAAATTTCCCACGGGGGCTAATTTTCATAACATAGGATTCGGTCTGGTATTCCTTAAATTTGGCAAGTTTCCGCCCCTCTCCATGAATGCCATCTTTGCCCCAAAGCAGCGCGGCACCAATACTTTGTCCCTTATCAGTCGATTTTCCTGCAATTGTTTGAGAGGCAAAAATGTCAATTTTAAAAGAGCCAAAAGAAAGGGAGAGCTTGGCATAAGGAGAAACTTCTTCTCTGTTTATTGAGTTGAACTTGGCGGTGGTGCCTGTGCTCATACTTGGTTTTTGTCCAGGATCACCGGCATAGGGATCCTGCTTCATAGAATATATTCCTTGCACCCCGGTCGTAATAGCAAAGTGCGACCAAGCAATAGCATAGTGAGTATCATAATTAATCTCATGGCTGAGATCATTTGGCGGTAGGACATAAAGGGCCGAGAAATTTAAGTAGGAGCTATCAAAAAATCGACGTGAAGCATGCCCGCCCATTTTGATTTCTTTTCCAGGATCTCCTAAAATGATCTCATTGGTTGGCGCTGTTCCTGGGGCCGAGGCCGTCGCATCGTACAAGGTTTGACGATAGCTAAATTCTAGCGAGAAAAGCCAGCGATTTATCTCATGAGGGTGACCCAACTTACTGCGAATCCCCAAGGATTCCATACCATTATTAGATAAATCACTAGTGCTAGATTTCGATCTGAGCTGACGATAGCGACCAAAAAGTCCAACTTCTAATTTTTGTCCTAGTCCATAACTCATTCCGAAATTTGTATTCATCATTTGGAAATCGTCACCAGGGATAATCCCTACCTCTGATCCATTGTTATCGAATCCTGCTTTTTTACTAAATGCTTCGGTCGACAAATAGAATTCCTTGGCCTTTTCCAACAGAACGGCGGCACTTGGCCTGTAGACGCTGACATAGGAAGGACGCTTTGGGGCCAGAGTAAACTCATCATCCTCAGCGGCAAAAAGTCTGGCCGAAAGAATTAACAAAATGAGAAAGGAAAGGCGAAGACATTTAATCAGTTTTTTGTAATATGGTGGACATAACATGCTCGCCAAGCTCCAGAGAAATCATAACAAATATATCGCTATAGACCAATAACCTCTGGAAATAGATTAACCCCATCCCTTGGAAAAGTAAAAAGATTGAAAAGCGAAGTTTTTGAAACTATTCCCTCACTCCCCCCCATAAAAAGCGCTAATTCACTAACTGGTAGGCTTAGTGGAAATTGAACTTCATTTTTTACCTGTTCAACAGTTTCAGATAACTTCCACGACCAATGATCCCGGCAAAGTGGTAACAGGTGCCCAAAAAAATTTTTGCGCTTTTTAAATACTGCCCCGGCCGATTTCAAGACGTCTGCCAGTGATTCTTGTAAATGAAAAAGATCATGAGGATTTTCTGGCACAAGAAAAACGCCGTAGGTAGAACCTGTAAAAAAACCGAAATGGGAAAACGAAATAGCCTGATTTTCCTCGCCTAGCAGCTGCTCCTCACATACATCCTTTAATCTTTGCCCCAATTCACCTCTGAGTAGCTGCTGCTCCAGCTCAAAGGGAGGAAGAATCGACATGTGCAGTGTTTCTTTTAAATCTAAACGATATTTCTGATCGAAGCGCTGCCGAAGGCCGGAGATCCTTTGAACATCAGCATGACCTGCTTGAAATAAGAGCCCGATATAATGCATAACAGCTCCTGGACGTTGCCAATCCATTGGCGTTAGTCTCAACTTAAATGGTAGCACATAAGATCAAAAATCTAGAATAGAATTTACCGAATGTTGTAGATTTGCTTTGAAAGTGGTGCCTTGGTGTACAAAACTAAGCTGCTTCATCTCCAGCATTTTTGTCAGACTTTCCAAATATTGCTTCCTCACCCGGCCAGGGAATTTCGACTTTTGTAACCCATTCCCCATTTTCATATTGAAAAGAAAACTTGCCTGCCATCATCTTGACGGTCTGATCAATTGAATCAAGTCCAAGACCCTCATGCTCAGTCTCTTCAGTCATGTCATCGGGACCGTCTTGCAAGATCGCCATGATCAGGCCCTTCTCTACTCCACCATATTCTTCTGTAATTTTTGCCGCCTTATTGTGAACCTCTAAAACCAGAGATTCTTTTTGGGCATAGAAGTTGAAGCTGGCAACTGTGCTGCCGGCCTCAGAGATATTTTTTACAATATTAGTCAGAACGCGATAAAAAGGAACAATTTCGATACGAAACTCGCAGCGTTTAGTACCCGGCAAGTTCCCTGCCAATCCCCCAGCATATTCGATCAACACCTGGGCCCTCTCCGGAGGAAGGTAAGTATAGATCAAATTTTCAAACAGACCTTTGCAACTCTCAAAATCAACTAGGCCCAAGGCCCTATCTAGATTTTTGTGTTTGCAAGACGGGCCAAAAAATTGGGTGATGAGTTCTTGAATGATTTTTACTTCCCGCAATAGCTGTTCACTGTCCGCGCGAGAAACAGAGGAATTATAGTGAATACTCTGTTCTAAAAAGAGGGCCACATTGTGGGTTTGATTAATAAGGTCATGAAAAAAAAGTCGAGTTGGCCCATCATCAAGAGAAATAATATGTGAGCGGGGCACACCTCTGCCTTGTAAAAGACCTTCAAAGTCTCTTCTTACAGTAGCATTTATCTCTCCTTTCGATGTACTACGAACCAAATGGCTGGCCAATCGCATATCTTTTTTGCGCGAGGAAGTTGCGCCAGCAGAACTTAAGCTCAGCGACCAGAATAAAGACATGGCAAAAAAATACAAATCCGATTTGTTCCAATGGCCACCAGTCATCTTGTAGCTGGAAAGTCCCAATAACAAAAAAATTACTATCAGCACAGGTCCTCTATTTTTTAGTAAAGGAGTTCGGGCATCTTTTTTAATCATCCAAAGAAAGTTACCTGTGACCAATGGGACTAGCGCTAAAAAAAGTGGACCCATCAAACCGGAAGAAACAGATATGCCTGCCAAGCAGCATATTTGAAATAGAAAAATGCCCCAAATAAAACGAGAACCACTGCCCATCAAAATGACTGGTGATGTTGCTATAAAATAATGCCCAACCAAAAATGCTGACATGAAAAAATCACTGGGAGAAATTCCTCCCATGGTATTCCAATAGACAAAAGAAAATACAACAGAAATGATTAAGGAGGAATAGACATAGGAAGCAAAAAAATCATGCTGGGCCCGACTGACTAGGCCGAGTAAAAAATATTGGCGAGACTTAAAAATACTCAAAGGTTTTTACCCCTTCCCCCCGCCAATTTTATGAAAGCTCTCTAACTTATCCCATCAAAACGGGCCTGATTGCCGAGAGCTTCCTCAATGCGGAGGAGCTGATTGTATTTTTCAATTCGGTCCGATCGGCTAGCAGATCCTGTTTTAATATGCCCGGCGCCTGTTGCTACTGCCAGATCTGCAATAAATGCATCACCAGTTTCACCTGAGCGATGGCTTATCACCGCAACAAAAGCCGATTTAAAGGCCAGATCCATCGTTTCAAATGTCTCTGTCAAAGAGCCAATTTGGTTGACCTTAATTAAGATCGCATTGGCCTCTTGATCTTTAATCCCTTGCGCCAGAATTTTTTTATTCGTTACAAAAAGATCATCGCCAATTATTTTGACTTTGTTTCCAATTTTTTTGGTCAACACAGGCCAGCTCTCATGGTCACCTTCTGCTAGGCCGTCTTCAATGGAATATATCGGAAACTTAGAGCAAAGACCTGAGTAATATTCAATCATTTCACCAGAAGTTAAGAGCTTACCTTCCATCTTATATTTTGCTGTTTTCTCATCCCAAAATTCACTACTGGCAGCATCTAGGGCAAGAGAAATATCCTCACCAGCTCTATAGCCGGCCATTTCAATTGCCTTAAGTAAAAATGTAATGGCCTCCTGGTGATTTTTAAAATCTGGAGCAAATCCACCTTCATCTCCAACATTAGTCGAGTAACCTGCTTGGGAAAGGGCCTTCTTCAAATTGTGAAAAATCTCAACTCCGGCCTGTAAATTCCGACTAAAGCTGGCCTTGAGATGGGGCACAATCATAAATTCTTGAATATCTAAATTATTAGAGGCGTGCGCCCCACCGTTAATTAGATTCATCATCGGCATGGGAAGACGATAGGCCGATACTTGATTGGGGCAATCAAGAGTCTCGCGCAGATAACGAAAGAGTGGCAAATTCAAACCAGCTGCCCCGGCCCGTGCTAAGGCCAAAGACACTCCTAATATGGCGTTAGCGCCTAAATTTGATTTGCTCTCACTACCATCCATTTCTATCATTAGTTGGTCAATGGCCCTTTGATCACTGACCTTTCTGCCAATCAGCTCTCCTGCAATTTTCTTATTCACATTATCGACTGCTATTAAAACCGATTTGCCCATGTATAACTTGGGGTTATTATCGCGTAACTCCAAGGCCTCGCGAGAGCCAGTAGAAGCACCTGAGGGAACGCTGGCACGACCTAGTTTGCCATTATTTGTTGTTACATCGACTTCGATGGTGGGATTTCCACGTGAATCGAGAATTTGCCGCGCCTTAATCGATTGGATAGTTGGCATGTTGATCATCCTTGGAAATGGTTAGATTTTTTCGCCAAGTATAGTGGCGATAAAGCTACTTTGGCCACCGCTCTAAAAGAGAAAACGGCAAGCATTTTTGAAATCTATCATGCGAGTTATAAAAGCTGAACTCGGGACGGGCTTTGGCCGAGAGAGCAGCCCAGGAATCTGCGTATCTGGCTTTTAAGATAGACTCCACTCTTTGGGCCACGGCGCGACAAGGGGAAATGGTCTCAAGTTGCAAAATCTTCTCTAAAGAATTTTTGACCAACGGATAGTGAGTGCACCCCAAAATAAGATGTTTATATTTTTTGCCTTGTAAGCACTCGACTTCAGACTTGACCATATTATAAAGATCAGATGCGAAGGGAATATCACCCGATTTGCTTTGGAATAGCTGCATTTCATGAAAAAAGTCTTCTTCCACAATCCGGGCAAGGTGGGGCAAACAATAATGATCAATGCGAGAATCAGGGTCCAGCCTGAGTTTCAAGGCCTTAAAGCGTTCAGACTTACCAGTCAAATTAGTCGTAATGAGCGCCGGGCGTTCATTTTTAGCTAAATCCGGCCACTGGTTGAGAATATTAATATAAGGCTCGACTCCTACAAAGGGGATGTGAGAATACTTACTGCGAAGCTCATCAATTGCCCATGCCGTGGCCGTGTTACAGGCCACCACCACCAATGAGACATTATGATTTTCAAGATATTTCACGATGCTGTGGCTACGCTCAATAACAAAATCAGGAGATTTTGGTCCATAAGGTGCATTTGCAGTATCAGCATAGTAGTAAACTTCCAAAAATGGCATGAGGGCCTGTATCTCTTTTAAGATGGAAAATCCGCCAATTCCACTATCAAAGATACCTATGCGAAGAGATTGATCAAGATTGGACATAAGTAATAATATGCCTCAATATTTATTCATTGGCACCATCTAACAATCATGAGGCAAGTAGAAAAAACCTAAATTGGCGACAACCGATATGAAAATAAAAATTGAAATTAAAGCCCCCCAGATTTTTGCAACGGAAATGGCAATTCTTATCTCCCACATCAACTACGGCAATCACTTGGGAAACGATTCTGTTTTAGCGCTCGTGCATGAGGCCAGAATACGTTTTTTTAAACATTTGGGAGCAAGCGAATTAGACCTTTTTGGCACAGGAATTATTTTAAGAGATGCAGCGATACAATTTCGTGGCCAAGGTCACTATGCAGATCAACTAATGGTGGAAGTTTTTGGCGACGTTCCGCAAGGCAGGACTTGGGATTTATATTATAAACTTATCAGGCAATCGGACCAGCTTGAGATAGCAAGAGTTCAAACGGGTATAGTATTCTTTGATTATCACCGTCAATCGCCTGTCCACTGCAGTCAAAAACTGGAACGGGCAATACAAGAAATCCTGGGAAAAAATTCGTGAAAAGAACCTCAACCAAAACGAACTTTTAAAACCTCTCCCAATTTTTTAAGTAATTGAGCTCGGCTAAAAGGCTTAACTAAAATGTGCTTGCCACCCTCACTGAAGGCCATTGCCACGTCATCCCGAGTTAAGCAGCCCGAAACTAATAAAAATTTCATAGCTCTAAACTTTGGAGTGCGGGCCAAATTGCCAATCAATTCAATGCCATTTTTGCCAGACATTGAATGGTCTGTAATAAGGATATCAAAATGTTGATTTTGTAACTTTTGCATGGCCTGAACAGCATTATTTGCAGAGACAATGATTTTAAATCTGCCAGTCGACCCCAAAAAAAGACAAATCAAATCACAAATCTTTTGTTCATTATCAACGATTAAGGCATTAAAAAACTGCTGTTCACCTTGGATCATGTCTAGGCCTCATCATCCAAAATGATTGAATTTAAATATTTAAAAATCCCCTCTTTACTAAAAGGCTTTCCGACAAGGCCTAATACTTTCAATTTAGTCAGCAGCTCAGTCGATAAAACGTCATCACTTTGACCGGAGATAAAAATGATGGGCGTTTGTTGGTCGGTTTTACGCAACTCTTGAACAAACTGCCCGCCATTCATTCTTGGCATATTATAATCGACAAAAATACAATCAACCTCAATCTTCTCAAGCAGTTTCAAAGCATCGGGACCGCTAGTGCTTCCCAAAAATACAATGTCCTTCCCGCCTAGTCTCTCATTTTCAAAAATATGCCCCAGCACATTCAAAACCTGTGGCTCATTATCAACTGCCATTATTTTTACACCTGGTCGCGACTCCATACCGGCCAGATAGTGGTCGTTGAATGTGTAACTGCTAATTTCTACCCCAGGCAACTCCACCACAAAACCACCTCCACCGGCGGGAGAAACGGTATATTGAATAGTTCCCCCATGTGAATCAATAAATTTACGTGTGATGGAAAGCCCTAGACCTGTCCCCTCACCAATATCTTTGGTGGTAAAAAAAGGATTGAAAATATTTTCTCTATCCGCTTCAGGGACTCCAGGGCCATTGTCATAGACCGCCAGCGTGAGGGAATTATCCTTATCATTTTTGCTTACATTAATCCAAATACGTTTCTCTTCACTATCAATATTGCTTAAAGCGGCCTGGGCATTTTTGATTAAATTGACCATGACCTGGCCAATCTTGGAAGCATTGATAAAGCCTACAACGTTAGGTTCAAAGTTCGTCTCAACCTTAATTCCTAATGATTCAGATGATGATAAGAGCAAATCAAGCGCCTTTTGTGCCACCGCCGCTAGATCAACGTACTCTCTTTGATCCTGACCCTTGTGCAGGTATTTTTTCATATTCATAATGATTTCATTAATGCGATCTAGCCCATCTTTGGCATCCTGAACACACCTTGAGATGAAATCAAAACTGCTCTTA
>Ga0210057_1003581_pt1 | contig 21323 bp, 20 predicted proteins | sample CryGeyCG2114_010_2_FD_183968 | JGI IMG/M metagenome (GOLD analysis project Ga0210057, IMG submission 183968) | Groundwater microbial communities from aquifer - Crystal Geyser CG10_big_fil_rev_8/21/14_0.10 (SPAdes) (version 2) | ecosystem: Environmental > Aquatic > Deep subsurface > Groundwater ...
GAGAAAACATTTTAAAATTGTCCTAGCTGTCCTGGTTGCTTTATTGGTAATCAGTAGTTATGCAGTTTTCCACAAATTGCCTGATAATGCTGCAAACAAAACAAGGGCTAATTTGGACGATCAAATCGGAAAACCTTCAGAGTGGACTTTTTCAATTAAAAAATTGGAAATTTCTGTCCCGATAGTACTTAATGTTAGCGGATCTGACAAAGATGAATATTTCGCTGCTTTACAAAACGGAGTAGCCCAAATGAAAGGTACTGCCCTACCGGGCGAAGGCAATACGGTTATCTTTGGCCATTCAAGTTATTATAAAGATGATCCCGGCCAATATAAAAAAATATTCGCTACTTTAGATCAACTCGAAACCGGTGACGAAATTAAAATCGCAAGTAAAGACAAGGAATTAACTTATATAGTCAGAGAAAATAAATTGCTCGATCCGACTGATGTGGAAATCGTGGAGCCAACTAATGATAAGCGATTAACCGTAATCACTTGTTGGCCGCCTGGAACTTTAGATCAAAGATTAGTAGTGATTGCTTATCTTAAATAACTTTATAACAAAAATTTCTCGATTTATTTTTCCGCTGACTTTAGATTTCTGCACCAGATAAATTTCGGAAAGCGGTGGAATCAAGTCAGCTGGCGCCGAGAATAAGTGTGAATAGCATATTTTAGTCGTTGTTTCATTTCCTAAAACTCCGGCAAATTTTCAATTTTAATATTATTATTCCAAATGCTTCGTCAAAAGCAAACTTTTGGCCTCGCGAAGTATAATAGGGAAGTCGGATTCATTTTTTATAATTTCTTCAGCCGCCAATTTAGCTTTTTCAACCAACTTTTTATCTTCCAGCCAAGAAAATCTAAAATCCGAAAAACCCGACTGCTCAAACCCCATCAGACTTCCCGGCCCTCTGAGCTGCAAATCCTTTTCTGATAGAGCAAAACCATCATTTTCTCGGCAAAAATAGCTCAAGCGCACTTTAGCTTTATCATTATTCAAAGAAGACGAATAAATAAAACAATAACTTTGAAGATCACGCCTGCCAACCCGACCGCGAAGTTGGTGGAGTTGCGCCAATCCAAACCTTTCTGCGTCCTCAATGACCATTACTGTCGCACGATGGATATCAATGCCAACTTCGACAACTGATGTTGCGACTAAAATGTCAATTTTTCCTTTACTGAATTTTTTTATCGTCTCATTCTTCTCCTTGGCTTTCATTTTACCGTGTACTGTGCCAACTTTACATTTACCGAGCAGAGACTTTTTTATTTTTTCAAATTCCGCCTTAACGGATTTTAATTCACTCTCTTCTTGTTCCTCAATTGCAGGACAAACAATATAAATTTGTTGCCCTTTGTTTATCAAATCTAAAATAAATTTATAGCCATCAGTTCTCTTTCGCTCCGGTACAAAATAAGTCTTAACCGGCAAGCGATTTTTGGGCTTCATTCTAATTTCAGAAATACTAAGATTGCCATAAACAATATGTGCAATCGTCCGCGGAATTGGCGTAGCTGTCATGGATAAAAAATGTGGGGAATGTTTCGAATCCTCCGAGAGTTTCTGTCTTTGCTCAACGCCAAAACGATGTTGTTCGTCCACAATCAAAAGCCCTAAATTCTTAAATTCCCCACTTCGGAAAAATGCTGCATGAGTCGCAATTATTAAATCACCACTTAAATTAGACTTATGTGACGAGGTCAATAAACCAATCTCGATTTCCAAGTTTTTAAAGAATCCTTTAGCCGTTTCGAAATGCTGATGGGCTAATATTTCGGTGGGGGAAAGCCATACAACACGTTTACCGGATTTAATTACGGCAAGAACAGATACCAGAGCAACAATTGTTTTGCCACTTCCGACATCCCCAACCAAAATTCTGTTCATTGGCAAATTATTACCCAGATCGTGAAGTATCTCTGTAATCGCCCCTTTTTGATCGGCGGTTAAGCTGAATGGGAGATTACTGATAAAACTTTGGAGCATTACTCTGTCTATTTTAATCTTTGGGGCTTTCAATTTCCTTCCCTCGTTCACGAGAACTTTGCCCGCCAAAATGTATTTCAAAAGCCCATTAAAGTTTAACCTTCTCTTTGCTGCAAAATAATCATTTATATTTTTAGCAAAATGAATATTTTGATATGCGCTGTTTAGTTCAACAAGATTATATTTAGAAGTGATTTTCTCGATTGGATCAGGTATTTTCCCCACCTTGGACAACACAAATTTTATTAAATTATTTATCTGTTTGTCTGTGATATTTTTAGCTTTGCTATATACCGGAAATATTCCGAGCGTTGAGAATACCGTTGGGTTATTTAAATAGTATCTTTTGGTAAACTGGCTAAATTCAACTCGGCCAAAGAAAAATTCATCCGCTAACTTATTGTTATTTAGAGACTGTTGAATAAAGGGTTGATTAAACCACACCGCCTCAATTTGACCGCTATTATCTTCGATAAGCGCATTGACAATAGACATTCTTCGCCTGAAAGAACGCTTTGAACTAACCGATCTGACTCGCCCTTTAACAACAACGTCTTCTTCTGTGGACTTTTTCAAATCGGCAATTTTTACAAAATCATTGAGGTTGATAAATTTTCTCGGCAGGTGATTGACAAGATCGCCGACATTATTTATGCCAACTCTATAAAATGCCTTGGCTCTCTTTTCGCCAACACCGATAACTTTAATAATCGGATCCTTGAGAGATAACTTGTTTTTGGCAATTCCCATCACTTGCTTTTGCCGACATTTTTCAGTAAATATCTGATAATGTCTTTAGTCTCGTTCAAATTACTGGGAATATTTTTAAGATAGGGTAAAATTTCCTTTTGTTTATAGCCGAGAGCTTGAAGCGCTTCGACTGCCTCTTTGTCTTTAGATATACTATCAAAATCCAGATCTGAAAGTGAAATTTTTCCTTTAAGTTCAACCACTATTTTTGCAGCAACTTTTGCACCAATTCCTGCGATTGCTTTAAAAGCCATCATATTTGATCCGTCAACTGCTTCGGCAATTTCTTCCGGAGATAAACTGGCAATTATTGAGAGAGCCGCCTTTGGACCAACTCCAGAAACGCAAAGCAATTTCTCAAAAGTATCAAGTTCGGTAGCGGAGGCAAATCCATACAGACTAGAAATATTTTCCCGCAAATAGTGATGAATATAAAGACCTATATTGTCTTTTATCTCAAACGGATTTTTCGTAAATACTTTATATCCAACCGAGCCCACCTCTACAATAAGAAAATTCGCTCTTCGCAGTATTATTTTCCCTTTTAAATATGCGATCATATAATCTGGATGTTTATTTCTTTGTTGAATGCATTTTTAGCTGGTTATAAGCTGAAATTCCCGCACCGATTGCCGCTGCCGTCATACCCAATTTAGCAGGAACAACTTCCACTCCCAGATCCAAAAATGCATTTTTAAAAAGAGGAAAATTCTCCAAAATCTCGCCATTTATTATAAACAATTTCGGATCAAAAAGCACTTTAAGGTTATACATACCGGTTAATAAGTTTTCCGTAATTTCCCTCACAATTCTTTTTGTCGTAAAATCATCTTTCTTAGCACCCTTTAAAATCTCGTAAACTGACTTACCTGTCAATTGCTGAATCCCTTTTCCGGAAACCAGTGTCCCGTATTCGCCAAGACCGTTCCTTTTTTCTTTTGTGATATCAATTATCATGTGGTTTATTTCACCTGCCTGGTCATTAGCCCCTTTATAAATTTTACCGTTAATTAAAAAAACCGCTGAAGTATTCCTGCCTACCTCAAGATAAATAGCATTTTTTACATCTTGTGCTTCGCCAAATGCCTGTTCAGCGAGAAGGGCTGAAGCGCTGCGGCGAAAGAAAAATAGGGGATATTTAATTCTATCAGAAATTAGTTCGTAAATTCTAACACCATCTAAGTTCGACAATTGGCTAGAAACTATCTCTTTATTACCAACCTCAAAAATGGCGGGTAGAGAAATCCCCACCGCTTTTATATGTGCGCCTTGGGGAATATCCAAAAAAACTTTTTGAATCCTTGAAGCAAGTGATTCCTTGCCCGAGGCGGCTGGAAGTTTCATGTGGCTTTCGCTGGCCACCTCAAATTCTTCATTCAGCATCACTGCTCGAACGCCAGCAGCGCTTACATCAATACCGACATAATTTTTTTTACCGTTCATGTTCTTATATTTTGTAAAGTATTATAAATTTATCTTCTTTATATGGATGAAGACCAATATTATTCTCAAGATATTTTCTGCTTTCCTCTACTTTATCTCCATTTACCCAGTTCTTGTCAATATAAATATATTTAATCTTAAGACTTTTAAACGATTTAAGAACCTTCACTCTGTCAAAATCCTCCCTCCGCGCAATATCATAATTGTTATGGGCGATAATTCTTACTCCGGGGTAATTCTCATACTCGCCAAGATAATAATCGTGAATTCTCCGCCCAAGATACCCTGAAACAACTAATTTATCGAATTTAGTTTGAAAATATCCCCCGCGCGAGCCGGTAGCGGCAGGCAAAACAGTAAAATTCCCTTTGTCTTTCTTTATTATTTCCAACAGCTTTGAGTTGGGCTCAAGTGAAGTCAACATCATCGGTCCGCTCCAATATTCAAAAGACACCGCGCCAACAATAATAATGAGGATTATTGCGAAAACCGATTGCCAAAGCATAGTCTTGCCAAACCAAGAATATATTTTATCAATAGCAAAACCCGCCAAAATAGCCAGCGAGAAATATGTCACGAGGATAAACCGCGTCGGCACCACTCCGACAGACAAAAAAGGTAATTCTTGTATCCACCAAAATGGCAACCTCGCGCCAGAAATAGTATTCCCTATCTGGAGATACGGCCCGAGCGACAAAAGCCAAAAGACAATTGCGCAAAACAAAAATATAATTTTTTCTTGCCAATTTCTTTTTATTAGTATAATCGCAAATAAAGCAAGTATCATCGTCCCGTAGCCAAGCGCGAGAGTATTTTCCCTATATCCCCCCAAAAGTCCTTTTATATAATCAAGATTTTCTCTCCCCAAATAAGGATTTAAGGGATTGAGCATAAAATATGATCTTAAATCCGCATTATTATAAGTTACTTCGTGAGACACCTTCCCCCAAAATTCATACCATGGGCTAAAATAGGGCAATAAAAACAAAGTAATCCACACGCCAACAAAAATCGCGTAACGGATTAAATTGGGCTTGCTAATCATATTTTTAAAAGAAAACATCAATTCAAAAACAAATATGATAAAAAGCAAAATCGCCAGATAAAAAGCAATTTGCAGATCGTTATGGCAGGCGATGGAGAAGAATAAACCAGCCCAGATTGTGTCAGTCCATCTTCTTCTGCGCAGCATTTTGAACCAGAAAAGAGTTGCGAACGGAATAACCCAAAGATCACCAAGGTTGATATGACCGGCAAGCAGATGGCTCCAGACAAAAGGCGAGAAAGCAAAAATTATTCCGCTAATCATTCCGGCAATTTTATTTCTTGTCAGATATCTCACCAGTAAATATGTCCCAAATCCGGAAAATGTTATCGAGAGAATTTGGATAATGTTATTGACAGTAATAAGAGAGAAAAAAAACTGGAAGGGGATTGAAATCACAGCTCGCCCAACCGTAAGAGTATGCAAGGACAAGTTTACCTTTGCCGGAAAATACGTAAAGTTTGTGAAATACGGGTTAGAAAAACTAAACAACGCTTTCTTAACCCACCATAAATTCCAGAGAAAGAAAGGACCATCTGTAAAATCGGCCTGACCAATTATGCTCGAGTTAAAATGTTCAGCGAGCGGCCAAGTATAGACAATAGCTAAAATTATAAAGAAAAGAAATATCCAAAATGAATAACTTTTGAGTGAGTTTTTCAATAGTATGCGAAAAAATTTTCTTACTTTCGCAATTTTCCTTCTTTTATACCTTATACGAATTTTCTTTAGAATTCTTTTTATTTTCAGTTTCATAACAAAAATAATCGATTCGCTTGAGAATTATATCTGCAAAGGAGTTGAAAGTAAACCCAAAGCCAACTACAAAAGTCTAACTCTTGTATTATTTTAAGAAGTTTTATTCTTCAAATTATTTATTATTTCCCTTATCCCGTCCTCGAGTTCGACGGTGGGCTTATAGCCCAATTCTTTGGTAATCTTGGTGATATCGGCAAGCTGGCTCTTGACATAACCCTCTTTAACCGGATTTTCGATAAATTTAGGTTCGATTTTGGTACCAAGAACTTTGTTAATTATTTTCACCAAATTAATCAAATTAATACAACTTTGTGTTCCGATATTAAAGATTATAAATCCGTATTTCCTGTTTGAGTTCATCGCCAGCTCAATCCCCTGCACCACATCTTTAACATTCGTGAAATCCCGCTCCTGCGTTCCATCGCCATATAAAACCGGCTGTTCATCTTTCGCCATTCCCCAGATAAATTGCGAAACGAGATTGGCAAAAGTGGTTTTGTGCTCTTCGTTTAGACCATAAATTGACATAAAACGAAAAGCAATAATTTCTATCCCTTCTGCTTTGGCAAAAATTTTCGAAGCGCCCTCTTGCGCCAATTTTGTCACCGAATAATGGTTGAGCGGCACAACATTTTGATCCTCTGTCAGTGGTGTTGGATTATTGCCGTAAATTGATGAGGTCGAGGCAAATAGTAATTTTTTGGCGTCAATTTCTTTGGCAAATTGCATCACCCGAATATGGCCGGCGACATTATTTTGATAAGCCCAATACATATCCTTGGCAAACATCGGAGCAGAAGAAGAAGCCGCTAAATGCACAATATAATCAAAATCCCTTCCGGCTTTTTCTAAATCTTCCTTTTTATTAACATCACCTTTAACAAACTTAACTTTGTCGGTGAGATTTTCGGTTTTCCCCAACGAAAGATTATCAATTGCCACAACTTCATGACCTTTTTGCACCATGATATTGCAAAGATTACTTCCGATAAAACCCGCTCCTCCTGTAATTAATATTTTCGCCATTTATTTTCCCTTTATCCAATTATACTTAATAGTTTACTTTTTTCCTGCTCTAAAATTTCTGAGCTCTTTGCTTCCATATTCAGCTTTGCTGCCGGTTCGGTGTTTGATGCTCTAAAATTAAATCTAAATTCTGGCGATTCAATGGTTAATCCGTCAAGCTCGTTGATCTGATAGTCAGAATATTCTTTTTTCAGTTTCACAATAATCGGCCCTGGATTTTCAATCGTAAATTTTACCTCGTCCATCATAAAATGATCTTTTTGATAAGGAGCAACCAACTCCGACAACTTTTTACCCGTTGCAGAGATCAATTCCCAAATCATCAAAAGCGGAATCAAGCCGTTATCCATATATTTTGTCTCTTTGAAAAAATAATGGGCCGTCATTTCCGCACCAAAGGCACCGTCTTTTTCCATCATACCTTCCTTGATGAAGCGGTAGCCAGATTTTGCTTCATTATATTTCATTCCGGACTTTTCACAGGCACGCTCGATCGGCCAACGAATTCTAACATCGCTCACTACGGCGGCATTAGGGTGCTTTTTAGAGACTGCCTCTACTAAAACCGCGGTAATATAAGGAGCGTTGATAAATTTCCCGTTTTCGTCAATAAAAAATATTCTATCCCCGTCACCATCCCAGAGCACGCCAAAATCCGGCTTTTTATTTTTTGCCAACCCCAACGCTTCTTTGTAAATTTCCGGATTGAGCGGATTTGGCTCTGACAACCCTCCGAAAGTTTTATCCGGCTTAGTATGGAGATCGATCCTCTCAACCGGCAGGTTTTGCAAAAGTTTATCAAGAATAAGTCCCACCGAACCATAACAGGGATCAAAAAGAATTTTTTGTTTGACTAGTTTTGACAGATCAATTGTTTCTCGGACAAATTTTATATAATCACCAAAAATATCGATTTTTTCGATTTCCCCTTGCGGGCCCTCATATTTTGGGCAACCTTCGAGAGTAAATTTTTTGATCTCCTCGTCATTACCGGGTATTGTCACAGCGTTTTTCGTAAACATCTTCATTCCGCCGTAACCAATCGGATTGTGCGAAGCAGACAAAATGATCCCACCATCATAGCCGTAACTAAAAACGGCAAATCCCATCATCGGATTAGTTATCTCTCCGGCATCTTTGACATTTATCCCTCGCCCAACAAGTGATTTGACCACACTTTCAAACATTTTCTCACTTGCTTCGCGAAGATCACGACCAATAACAACTGTCTTTGGTTTCAGTTTTTCGACATAGGCACAGGTAATTCTCGCTGCAATTTCCTCATTGACCTGATCAGGATAGGTTCCCCGGATATCATAAGCTTTAAAAATTTTTTCATCAATCATAATTCCCCTCTCTTAATCTTTCACTAACTATTGGCAAATACTGCCCTTCCCTGACACCTTCGATTTTCTTTTGGATATTATCCGCAACACGAGAGTAAAATTCATCTTGTGCTTTCTCTTCTTCACCCGAGAATCTTTTATCAGGATCGCGGATGAGCACAATTCCTACTGATTCAAGAACTCCCATGCCGGAGGTGACTTTGGGCGAGACATAAAGTTTAGCGCCGCCATTTTCCTTGTCAATGACAAGCGTTATTGTAAATGCAAATCCTTTCAAAAACCAATCCTTTTCGCTGACTTCGTCCGCACTCTTGATGTTTTTTGCCAAACTTAATAACCTTCTTTGAGAATCATCCGAAAGATGATAACTTTCAAAAAACCCTCTTAATCCCGATTCGATTTTTTTTTGCTCAATAGGCACTGGTCTCGCTTGATCTTCGGATCTGCTGGCATAAATAGATTCGATCTGGTAGTACAAATCCCGAATTAACTGCTCAATCTCTCGGTGAAGACAATACAAATCCGTTTCGCTCAAAGATTCAAAGCCGTTGGCCATATTAATTACCACTCCTTGCGAATATTCGCCGACTTCCAAATCGGGATTAATGCTTTTGGCAATTTGTGAAATTTGTGGTGTTAAAATATCCTTTGCCACAGGAATAAACGGATCATCAAGCTGTTTTTGGTAATATTGCCTCTTTTTTTCCGGATCAATAATCTCTCCATCTCGAACAAACAGGCGTTTTTGTACAAGTTCTCCAATAGCCTCATGAAGCGGTTTGCTTTGACCTTCGGGAAAAGCTTCTTTTGGATAACCAACAATGTGCGTGTGAAGGGATTTTATGGATTGAGCTGTTTTGAGTTGGGTTTCCTCGGGGTTGATATTCGTCCCAACAATGATATTGGAGACATCATTGTCTCCCTCGAGAACATCGACAATCTCTCTAATTAAACCAAAATAATACCTGCCGTCAGATTCTTGTAAAGAGCCAAAATGAACCGGTCTGTCTTTGCCAAGCGCCATTATCATCAGGTCCTTGTTGCTATACGTGCCTGTTTTGGGCGTTACAACAAACTCAGATTGTGTTCGTGGGTTTTTTGCTACGACAACTGCTTGACGATAGAAAAAGCCGTCAAAATCAAAATCAGGAGAGTTTAGCTCCTCATCAGAAGGCCTCTGGCTTTCTTCGCCCAGAGCTAAACTTCTACGAGGTGATTCTATAACTGTGAATTGCCCGTCACGTAACATTTTCTTACTAACTCCCAATTTTAATTTCTCATTACAGATATAAATGCTTGCCTTCTTCTTTGAACTTATCCAGAAGGGCTTTAACACTTTGTGCTTTAGCTTGATCGGCAATAAGTATCGCGTCTGGCGTATCAACAACAATAATATTGCTCAGTCCAACCGTCGCAATCAATTTACTGTCACCATAGACAAGACAATTCTCACTTCCGACATCTACATGGTGGCCTCTTGAGATAATCTTAGAACCGAATTTGGTAGACAAAATTTCAAGAAGTGTGCCCCAATTTCCCACGTCGCTCCAGCCGAGATCGGCCGGAATTACTAATACTTTCTTAAAATCCTTTTGTTCGATGATTGCATATTCAAACTGTTCGTCCTCAAATGACTCGTACAATTCTTTTGCCCTGCGCGTCCCACCATTTGGTTTGCTCTCAAAATTTATCATTTCATCCATTTTTTTATTCAATTGCGGTCGGTATTTTACAAACCAGTTCACAAGTTCTTCAGCCCTAAAGAAATAATAAGCGCCATTCCAGAAATATTCCCACCCCTTAACATATTTCTCGGCCGTAGCAAGGTCCGGCTTTTCAACAAACTTGTCCACCTTAAAAACTGCTTCACCATCAATCTCTTCGATAGCTTTACCGATCTTAATATAACCCAAGCCGGTATCTGATCTGGTTGGTTTTATCCCGACGGCAATTAGATGATCCGGGTGTTTCTGAGCAGCTTTGTAAGATGCTTCGATCATACGGACAAATTCGTCAATATTATCAACTACGTGATCGGATGCCAGCGTTACAATAATCGCCTCCGGATCTTCCTTCAAGATTTTTTTTGTAACGTAGAGAATTGAAGGGGCAGTATTCCTGCCAACTGGTTCAACAATAAAATTTTCTTCCGGAATATCAGGAAGTTGTTTTTTAATTTCATCCTTATATTTGGCAATTGTCGAAACCATGATTTGATCAACTGGTACCGCCTTCTTGACCCGATCAAAAGTTTCCTGAATCAAAGATTTCTCACTGATTAAGCTATGCAACTGCTTTGGCTTGGCTTTGCGGCTCATTGGCCATAATCTCGTCCCTGATCCACCTGCCATTAATACTGCATAATTCATAATTCCTCCGCTCCGCGTTTCGCACTCCTCGGCGGAAGCGAAACCGGAAGTCCCTTCACAATTCTCGAAGCGAAACACGGATGAATAATCCGATGTGAAGCATTCAAGAATATGTGGTGGGATTACGTTATTTCTTTACCTTATGATAATATCATAAATCAAGCAATTTTGGCAACCATTTTTTACCAGAAACAGCCCTAAAATTAGCTCTTTTTCTTCTTAAAAGATTATCTTTCTAAAAGTACCTCTTTAATCGATCGGCCAGACATCCCCATAAGAAGAGGCGTTAACTCTTTATCTAACAGTTCCCTTAATTCCTGTACCTGCTCCTGGGTAAGCGAGGGCCGCTTTTGGACAGTTTCGCCTGCATTTCTGGCGCTCGGAGGCAAATTTAAATCGTGCCCTTCTTTCAATATCTGGATATGGGGATGAACATTTAGACCCCTTTCACCTTCGAGATTTTCAGGCCATTTGCGCCTTAGCGGATTCCCTTTTTCATCCACCTCAGTGCCAATCGTTCCAAATTCTAATTCGGCAATACGCTCCTCCGGCGGCAAGGCATTGCTCAAAGACCAGTTCGCATTCATATGAATATAGGCTTTATCGTACTTTTCCCCGTTTAAGCCATAGTGAGCCACAATATTGGCAATAGCGGCGGTGATGATAGACATTTCCGCCATCATTTTTGGATCTTGCCAAAAAAGCGAGAATCTTTCTGCCTCACCCTTATGCGCCAGCTGTTCGTATTTTGAAATCAAAATCAAGTGCATACCGTCTTCCCTTGAAACCAAAGCGTCATTTTTGCCAGTAAAGACCATAAAAGCATCAGCTTCCCACAAAAGATTGACGCTATCCGAGACTTCAAAATCATAATTTGTTTCAAAGGCACTTCGACCGGTCTCAGGATTAAAAAACAGTTTTGCACCTAAAGTTGACTCTGCCTCTGCCCCGCTATCATCAAATTCCGATTTCACTTCATCTTTTATCTCCTCAACTCTCTCTTGGGAATATGGCCTTCGATCGGTTGGCGCTAAAGGCGCATCAACAGGAATGGGTGTCGACCAATAAGGACTGCTGGAAATTTCCGTGCCTGATTGAAGACGCCTCTCCCTGATATAGACCTGCGAGATTAGCTCCTGAAACGGGACGCCGCCGAGATGACTATTAAGGTTTAAATTAAACCAGGGAGCATTGTGCCACTCTTGACTTTTAATTGGCGCGTCAATTCCGTAAGACTCCGCTGTTTTGGTAGCCACAACTGCTTGTTCGCCAATTGCCGCCAAGTGCCGCCTCATAAGATTTGGATTATCAACTAAATCAGGCGCTAAAAGATTGCGTTCCCCGCTTGTCCTAACTCTAATTTCCGGTCCTTCATGAGAAGGCATCCAGGGAATGTTCGGTACTTCTATCGAGGTATCTTCAAAATAGAGAATTTCTTGCCCTGGTTTTATCTCTTCTTCGGCCTGAACCCTTTTTTGTTCAGATACCTCGAATTTTGTCTCCTCAAGCTGTCTCGGTTCTTTCCACTCCAGCGCTCCTTCAGGTATGGGCTTAAATCCTTCGGGCATTTATCCTCCCTATAATCTTTTTGTAAATCTCCTCATAACCGTCAATCATTCTTTCGATTGTGAAGTTTTTCTCGGCGTAACGCCTGGAGCTTTCTCTTAATTTTCTATATTCTGCCTCGGGAATTTCGAATACCTTCTTTAGAGCCGCGTTTAGCTTCTCGTCATTACCTGGCTCAACCAGATAACCATTCACACCTTCTCCAATTATTTCTGGCATTGAGCCACGCGCGTAAGCAACAACCGGTGTGCCACTTGCATTAGCTTCGGCTACAACCAAACCAAAAGGCTCTTCCCATTGTATTGGAAAAATCAGCAACTTCGCCTTTGCCATCAGTGCCCTTAATTTGCCCTGATCAACTTCTCCCAAAAAATCAATTTCCTTGTGATTAAGGTAAGGTTTGATGTCAGTATCAAAATATTTTTTTCCTGCTTCAGTTTGGTCGCTGTGCGCTGCGATGATAAGCCTCCGCCCTGTGGCGATCGATGCCTTTATTGCCGGCCCGAGACCTTTAACTGGAGAAGTTCGACCAACATAAAGCATATAATCATCAGCTTCATCGCTGTATTCAAAATTATCAACATCTATTCCGTGATAAACAACACCGGCGTAATTTACTCCGGGAAGAGATTTTTTCTGCGATTCAGAAATTGCGACAAAATGAGCTTTTTGGGCATATTTTTTATAAATATAACGCGGATGCGGGTTGTCATAAGTACCGTGGCTCGTAATTACAACCGGCGTATCGGTAACTTCAAGTATTGGAATGATAGAGTGACCGATGTGAGAATGAATTATGTCGAATTCATTCCTATGTTTCAATAGCTCGGCCATTGTGACAGAGTGATAGTACAAAAGATCGGGAATTGTCGGATCGTCTCTGGTTGGGCATTCGGCGACAATAATCTTTTTCCCTGAAACCGTCGAATCTGCTGTTGTAAAAGATGTAAGATCATGGCCTCGCTTACTAAGGCCATTTGCCAAAATCGAGGCAACCAGTTGGACCGGCCCATATCTTTTCGGAGGCATAGAATTTTCTGGCCAAACAACTTGTGCAATTTTCATTTTCCTCCTCGTGCAACTTCAATAATAATCTCGCCTGCTTTTCTTATTCTTATTTCCGGACCTTCGTGCGAAGGCATCCTTTGTGATATTTCTTCTCCCATATTTAATTCCTTATTATAGTCTGATACATCCTTTCGTAGCCATCAATCATCTTTCCAACTGTGAAATTTTCTTCAACCCTAACTCTGCATTGCGATCTATCAATTCTAGAGACTTCTTTTATCTTCGCTGAGAGTGCGTTGATATCACCTTCCTCGACAAGATATCCTGTCTTCCCGTCGACTATTAATTCTGGCAATGCCCCTTTTTTGTAAGCGATGACTGGCGTTCCACAAGCCATCGCCTCGCATGCCACTAAACCAAAAGGTTCGTCCCACTTAACAGGCATAAGAAGAGCGGAGGCGTTTTGATATATTTTCAGCTTTTCTTCACTCTCCACCGCCCCTATATAAACAACTTGTTTATTATCGATTAATGGCTTTACTTTGTTTTCAAAAAAATTTTGATTTTTGACACTGTCGATTAAGCCGGCAAAAATTATTTTTTTGCCAACCTTTTTTGAAGCCAGAATTGCATCCTCTAGCCCCTTTCCTTCTGCAATGCGACTTAGCCAAAGAATATAGTCGCCTTTCGGTGAAGAAACAGGTTTGTAATCATCGATTGAAACACCATTATAAACAAAAAACTTATTTGAGAGGTCTCCTTTTGCGTTATCTCGAGCAAATTTTGAGACAAAAACATAATTTTCTTTTTGATATTGCTGGAAAATCTTGAATGTATCAGTCATCGTCAGCAGATCATTATGGACAGTAGAGACAAATGATGTACCAATTTTTTTAACAAGTCCGGAAATAAACATCGCCGGATAGGTTTCATACAAGTTATTATGAACGATATCAAAGTCGCCTTCTTTCAAAATATAATCGAGAGCATTCTTGAGTGAATTAATCTGATTTGGCCAAAATGGGTCGATATGCATTTCGCTTGTTACTATACCATCGCTGATTAATTTCGCAGAGGTTTTACTGTCTGGATGGGCGAATAACACAATGTCCTCACCCCGATCCACTAATCCTTCAGTTAAATAATATGTAAAAGACTCCGTACCACCCATAGCTTCCTTGCATATTGGCTTATGCAATGTACCCAATATTGCAATTTTCATAATTTTCCCCCATCTGCTAACTCCAAAATCGCATCGGCTGCTTTTTTTGCCCCAGATCCCCTCACTATTTCTTTATGAATTTCTGCTATTTGAACATCTGAAATCTGCATCACCTTTTCAACTTCCCCTAAAATATTTTCAGCTTTTTCGGGCATAAGCATTATTAAAGCACCATGTTTTTCAAATATTTTCGCTTTGATAATTTGCTCGTTATATGGTCTCTCGAGAGGGATGGTTATTATTCTCTTTCTCAGATAAAAACCCTCCATGAGAGTATTGTAACCTGCACCACAAATATAAATTTCCGCCTTCTGTAACGCCTCAAGAACAGAATTCTGATCTTTTTTCACAAACTCAACCGGAAGATGTGAATATTTTCCAATATCTATGCCACCGCTTAATACCGATATTTTGGAAAATTTTTCTGTTAGTTTCTTAATCAGCGTTTTTAATGCCGCATCACTTTTCTCGCCCTTACCAAAAGAGATCAGTATATTTCCTTTTTCGATTTCTCTTCTTCTAATTTGGTCATTTTCAAGCCTCGTATATCCGCCACAATTAATCGTGTTCTGGGGATAATTAAATTTCATTTCTTCAATAAAATATTCTGGGTAAGGAAAAATGATTTTATCCGAGTTTTTCCAAGCAAGATCAAACCTAAGTTCTGTTCTGTCCATTTCCATCGTTTCATAAACAAAGATTGTCTTGAAACCAAGCAATTTTGCAAGGACGGCAATCTCCGGTGTAGAGTCAACGACCACGACATTCGGCTTTTCTCTCTCCAGCAAAGAAAATAGCTCGATAAGATGTTTTCGATAAGGACTCAGATCAGAATTTTTACCATGCCATATTTGCGTCTTGATTTGATCATTATAAAACCTTGTTCGAGCATCAACATTTGTCAATCTTACATATTTAAAGTTTGAATATTGATTAAACGGCCATTCCGGTTCCTTGCTTGCTAATATCACCTCACTGCTCTGCTTATTCAAATGATAAATTGCTGCATCGGAGCGAGCCATGTGACCATATCCACCCCCTGAGCAGTAAAAAATAACTTTTGGCATTATTTATCCTTTATTGTCTCAAATGCTTCAAGATACCCGTCAACCATCTTCCCATAAGTAAATTTTTCTTCAACTTTTTTTCTGCAAAGGCTTCTATTAATCTGATCAATTTTGCCGATTGCTTCTGCCATCTCGTCTACATTTTCAACGACAAAGCCGTCTTTGCCGTCATCAATTATCTCGCTCATTGCGCCGTGATTAAACGCAATTACCGGTGTCCCCGACGCCATTGATTCAATAACAACAAGGCCAAATGGCTCCTCCCAATTGATTGGAAATAAAAAACCCTTTGCGTTTTTGAAAACCTTTATTCTTTCGACGCTTTCAACCTCACCCAAATATTTTACATTTTCATCATCAATTCGAGGAGCAATCATTTCGGAGAAATATGGTTCTCTCTTCTTTCCTCCGACAAGCACGAGTTTAACTCCTGCTTTTTTCGCTGCTTCAATCGCCAAATGCGGTCTCTTGTGTTCGCCCATTGCACCCATGAACATAAAGTAATTCTCTGGCTTATCATTGTATTCAAATTCGCTTAAGTCCAGTCCGTTGTAAACTGTCGAGAGAAAATTAATCCTGTCTCCCGCCGGTTTCCTTTGATTATTAGAGATAGAGATAACATTTGGATTTTCAAATTGCGAAACGGCATCAATAACCTCCTCAAAAAGCGGCAGGTGAAAAACTGAAATTATCGGCATTTTTAACTTTTGAGCCAACGGCATTATTAAAAATCCGCCTCTCATATGGTTAAATACCACATCAAATTCGCCGTCATGATCCGCGAGGTATTTCATCACTTTCGTTATATAAGCTGTTTCGATCCTTAGAGGTCGGGATGCTTCAACAAATGCGTTATCAAATTTCTGTTCACTGATTGTTCTTCTAAATATTTGCACAAAATTAGCTTTAGTTTGGCAATTGCCAGCGCCAAGCAGAGTCACTTCATGGTCTCTTTTTAAAAGCTCGTTAATCAGGCCTTCGGCGATTCTTTCTGTTCCGCCTTGGCCGATAGTCGGCAAGGTTGTAAATGGTGGAATGATGACTGCAATTTTCATTCGTTCTCCTTTCCTAAATTATATCTTTCTAAAGCCACGGATCAAGAAGTCAGATTAGTCACAATTAACTCTCTCACGCGGGCAATCTCAACATCCGATATGTTTATAGAGCTCTGGCTACTCTCTTCAAGTTCCCTTTGCATAAAATCTCTCCAATTTAAATATAATCGACTCTTTTACCTTTAACTTCTCTTCGTTCTCTCTCTAATTCTTTCGGCCCAATTAGAGCCTTAGTCTTTTTTCTCTTAATTGAATTCTCGTATGCCTGAGAATAAATATCATGAAACTTACGGGCTATTTTTTTGAGATTGAATTTCTCTTCGACCAGTTTTCTGGCATTTTCGCCAAGTCGTTTTTCCAGTTCCGGATCAGCTAAAATTTTGTTAACTGCGACAGTAATCTGCTTTGGTGACTTTGCTCTGACCAAATAACCTGTTTGATCATTTTTAACAGCCATTGAAATACCACCCTTTTTTGATCCGACAACCGGTGTACAGGAAGCCATCGCTTCAAGAGCTACTAACCCAAGCGGTTCGTCCCAAATACTTGGGAATACAAAAACGTTTGAGCGGCGATAGAATTGCCTGAATTCTTCAACACTTCGAGGGTCGATGTAGCCTGTAAAAGTAATATTCTTGGTCTTTAACTTTTTAGCAAGCTCCATAAGCCTTTCTTTATCATCCCCGCCACCAATAATAAAAACTTCACCTTTAATCTTCGGCGCCGCTCTAATTAAGTACTCAACTCCTTTACGCACCGTTAACTTGCCGGTATAAATAACTACTTTCTTACCTTTTAATTTGTATTTTTTATCGATAAGATTTGTGGAGCCAGTTCGAGGATAAGTATCCAAATCAACACTGCCTGGTATAATTCTTGTTTTTCGGTTTAATCTCCGGCCAAAAACTTTAAACAACCATTTTTTAGTATCGCCCGAAACCGCATTGATCAGATATGCATCATTTAATCCCGGTCTAACAATTGGTACCCATCTTCTATCTTGGCTGGCGCAAAGCACTCCCGTCCCATGAATCGTCACAATATAATTAATCGAAAAAATTGCCCTAATAAAGCTTGACGACCAGGCGAAGTGCGAAGCATGGTGGCAGTGAATCACGTCAGGCTTGAACTTTTCTACCGTCTCGGTAGTTGCTTTCAAGAATGATTGAATAATTTCAGCCATTTCCTCATTAGTTAATTCAGAGTAAATCTTACAATTTGGCCAATTGGGATGACCGGTATAAGCAACCTTAAAGGGCATCTTTAAATCAAAAATTTTGACACCTTTTATCTCGTTCATCGAGCCATCGGGACATAGAACTGCCACTGCGTCTTGCGTAAATTCGGACGCGGTTTTTTCGGCCAATTTCCGAGCATACGTTCCGCTGCCACTACCGTTGAGCGGATACATTAGCAAATGAAGTATTTTCATAATGCCTCCGAAACTTTATGGAATCACTGTAGGTTAAAATACAAAGCTTTACAAGTATAAACTGCTCAAGTTTGTTTTGCAGAATTTTTTACCTTCTGTCCCATCCTCAAATAATCCGCCGCGGACTCGGGATTGATAATATCAATTATCACGCCCGAACCCATTTCATAACCACCATAATTCGTCAGTCGGGGCGCAACTTCCATATGCCAGTGATACGATACCATCGGCCTTTCCTTTACAGGCGCGCTGTGGATAAAGAAATTCAGCGGTGGATCATTCAAAACTACGTCTAAACGGTTAAAGATCTGCCGGCAGATTTTGACTAAATTTCCCCGATCATTACCCTTCATATCAGTAAAGTGACTCTGGTGCTTCTTAGGGAGAATCCATATCTCGAACGGAAATCTTGCCGCATAGAAAGTAAATGCAACAAAATCATCATTTTCAAAAATAATTCTTAGGTTTTGTTCTTTTTCGTGTTCAATTAATTCGCAAAAAGAGCATTCTTTTCTGTCATCGTGCCTTTGTTTAGTATAAGATATTTCCCTGGCCACGATATTCGGAATAATTATTGAGGAAAAAATCTGCGCATGTGGATGATCGATCGACGCTGCAGCTTCAGGACCGTGATTGTAAATCGGCATAACATATTCGACATTACACATATCCTTAAAATGTTTGTATTGATCTGTGAAAGTTTCAAGAATATCATCCCAAATTGCCTCCGTAAACCTTGGCAAATCTTGATCGTGGTCTCTTACAACCACAACGTCATGGCCACCAAGTGATGATCTCATCGAATAAAATTCATCCTCGATTTTGTATCTTTTAGGATCGCACATTCTCGGATCTTCGATAAAAGCGGGGAATTTATTCGGGACTGTATAGGTCGTTTCCTTGTCAAGAGTTCTAACCCTCTCAGGATAAGAGCTTGTTTTTGACTCAATACAAAATGGGCAACCATCACCTTTTTCTTGTTTTTGATGAGCTTTCCATACATAATCACTTGGCCGCTTTGCCCTCTCCGGTGCAAAGACAACCCAATCTCCTGTAATAATACTCTGTCTAAGTTGTGGCAATCTTCCTCCCTCCTGCTCAAAAATTACCCTATATCTAAATTTAACCTCAAAGTAATAAGAAATGCAAAAATTACAAGTTCATTCTCGAATTACTTTTTTGCAAATGACAAATCCCCACCGCTATCGCATCCACCATATCATCTTGAGAAATACTACAACCCTTGATGTGGTATGTTAGCATTTTTTGCATCTGCCCTTTTGTTGCATGGCCGTAGCCGGCAATTGTTAGCTTTATCTCATTAGGTTTGTACTCAAAGATCTCGAGGTTATTTTTCACTCCGGCAAGCATTATAACACCCCGCGCCTGCCCCACCGAGATCCCAGTTTTAACATTCTTGACAAAAAAAAGCTCTTCTATGGCCATCTGTGTCGGTTTATATTTCTTTATCATTTTATCTATTTCATCAAAAATTCTAACCAGCCGCTTATGCAAAGGAGTTTTAGACGGCGTGTCTATGCATCCACAATCTAATAGCCGTATATTTTCTTGAGATCTGCGAGCTGAGTTCTGAGATAACACCGCCCACCCACATCTTCCTGTTCCCGGATCAATCGCTAAAATTGTTCTATCCATACAAATAATTTATAGCACAGAGCATGCAAATTATGAAAAGTTGGAACTCACCAAACTCACATCATCCAAATCGTCAAGCGCTTTCAAAATCTCCACTGCCTTGTCCGTCGATGCTTCGTCAAGTTGGATGCTATTTTTCGGCTGAAAAATAATTTGAAAATCCTCGATCTGGAAATTTCTTGACTCTAAAGCAGATTTGACTTTATCCAAATCCCGAGGAGCACAATAGACAAAATAACCACCGTTTGCTTCCTCGTAATCCTGCGCGCCAGAATCAATTATGGCAAGCTCCGCTTCTTCTTTTACCTTATCCGATTTAGCAAAAATTTGTCCTTTTTCTTCAAAAAGATAACTGACAGCGCCAGACGTGGCGAGTTTGCCCCCAAATTTATTAAGTATCGATTTGATTCCGGCAATAGTTCTGTTTTTGTTATCGGTCGCAACTTTAATCAAAATTGCCGTTGCCGCCGGGCCATACGCTTCATAAATAATCTCTTCGATTGCCACCTCTCCAGTACCTGAACCACGGCGAATAGAGCGCTCGATATTTTCTTTAGGCATATTGGCTGATTTTGCCCTATCAATTGCCAGTCTCAGGGAAAAATTCATAGCCGGATCGGTGCCTTTTCTTGCCGCCACGGCAATAGCATTGGCAAGTTTAGTGAAAACATTTGCCCGTTTTGCATCCGTTACCGCCTTTTGATGTTTAATCGAAGACCATTTGGAATGACCTGACATAATTCTCCTATCTCTTTACTTTCTACCAGAAAAGTGTAAAATCTTCAACGAAAATGCAATCTTGACATCTTGCCTTAAGGAGGTGAGAACGATGATGTACGCTGTGGTTGTCGGAGGCAGGGACAATAAGAGGGTCGAGGAGCTGATCGAGCGGCTGAGAGAATACCTGATCTTCGTCGTGGACTTCGTTGATGAAGAAATGCTACTCTCAGCAATCGGGCAGCTTCCGGAGCTGAGGAGCGAGGAGAAAATCGCAGCCATCATAACTCCTCCCGGCGCATCTGACGAGGACATAAAGAGGCAGTGCCAGGCGGTGCACAGTTCGCTTGGAGACCTGATCCCGCTTATCGTCATCGCAGACGGGGTGGGGCCAGAGCGCAAGATATCGTCCGCATCTGCCGTACGTCCCCGCTCCTTCGATCCAAGCGAACTGGCGCGTTTAGCCTACACCATGCTTTCAAACGGCTTCAGGGTTCATTCGCCAGTCGTGCCACATGGTTGACCCTTGACAGGAGCGGCAAGATATGATATGATATCCTGATCCAAAAGAAAAGAGAGGAAAAGGAGGTGCGCTAACATGCGCACAGCGAGTATCTTGACAGTTCTGACAGTCCTGGCCATCATCGCCACAATAGTGATGGCCGCCCCGGCGCAGGCCGGGGGAATCAGCATCCGCATCTACATCGGTGGCGGGTGCGGGGGCTACGGCGGATACGGGGTCTACGCACCACCGCCGGCCTACTACCAGCCACCACCGTACTATCCGTACGCGAGCCCGGGCTATGCGCCCGGTCCGACCGGCTACAGACGTAGCTGGTACGGATCAGAGACGCCTCGCGGCGTCC
>Ga0210057_1003582_pt1 | contig 21319 bp, 27 predicted proteins | sample CryGeyCG2114_010_2_FD_183968 | JGI IMG/M metagenome (GOLD analysis project Ga0210057, IMG submission 183968) | Groundwater microbial communities from aquifer - Crystal Geyser CG10_big_fil_rev_8/21/14_0.10 (SPAdes) (version 2) | ecosystem: Environmental > Aquatic > Deep subsurface > Groundwater ...
TGTTTTTTGCTTTAGGTCTTCTTCTGAAAGGATTATTGCTTAGAAGTTTTTAATGATTTTTATACGAAAGTCCTGTTCGTGTTGCCACCGGTCACCGCTTCGCTATAGACCGGATGGTAAATAAAATATAATTCAAAATGGACATGACGATATTCTTCATATAAAAATAAAGCAACATTTTGATTTTATAAATCTTATAGCATCAAAACCAGAGTTGTCTCAGAAAGCTGCTAAGAAATTACATAAAATTATTAAGTCAAGAAAAGCAATAATTATCGTTATTGGGCATGGAGCCATTAATGTTGGGCTGGATGTTCTTTTACGATATAAAGATTTAAACAAGAAGGGTGACTTGTTATTCTACGTCGTGAGATTTTCAAGAACGGGGTTCAAAAGGTATGAAGATAATGTTCCTCAATTAACATTAGATGAGATTAAATACCTTCAAAATCGGGCAAAGGGAAGAAAGATAATAATTTATGATGAGAATTCTTATACTGGGAAAACAATTAGAACTGGCGCACAATATTTCTCAAGGAACGTATTTCCTCGTCACAAGATAAACCTTCTTTATAACATTAATACTAAGAATCTTTAGTTTTTATACATATTGACTATTTCTTCTTCAACGAAATGCATTTTTCCGGGAATAATAAGACAATGAGGCGGTTTTCCAAAATCAACATTTCGTATTTCTTGTAATAACCCTGATTTAACAACAAAGTCGTCACTTCCAAGTCTCGCACACCCAATAACAAACGTGTCTGGAGAGATTATCTTTTCTTTTTTCTTCTCTTCAATTGTTGTAAGGATATCTAATGCTTCTGTGACAGTCATAAACTTCTCTTCTCGAGGTTTTAAATCTAGCAAGAATAGTGTGTGCATGCCCATCTGTATGTTTTCTTTAAGAACAGTATATGGTGTTTCTAACTGTGGATGATCTTCAATGAACGGGATGGACGTTGTTTTGCCAAACTTGTATAACTGTAATCCAGTAATACCCACAGCAGTTAAAATAGATGCGTTATGTATAACCATTACCTTTACGTTGTTCTGTTTGGCTAATTTATATAATTCAACATGTGTCGTTGCAGAAAATGGGTCGCCAATAACTAAAAAAGCAACATCTTTCGTTTTTGCGTCAGTAACGATTTTCTTGTCACCCTGTTCAGCTGTATTTCTATCTGCAAGAATAATTTCTTTATCATACAATTTTGCAAGGTCATGAAATGAACATTGTAAAAGTGATGTGTACTCTTCCAGATACACAACATCACATTTCTGTACAATCTCAAGGCCTTTAACAGTAATGTCCTTTTCATCTGCAAGTCCGATACCGATAATGTATAATGTCATTGTATTTTCTTTGCTTAGTTTTTTATTCTGTCTATCTAGCCTATTGTATTTTAATGTTGTTAGGTATAACTTTCACCATATACGGCCCTTCTTTTTTATAATGTAGCTTTTTTTTGTAATATTCACGGACGCCAACACCAGAGATAACAACCATTTTCGTTTTACCATGTTCCACCGCGATTTCTTCAGCTTTTTTCATCATTTTTTTGCCCCACCCTTTATGTTGTATCGATCCATCTTCACCTAACGCTGTTGCTGTTCCGTACACATGTAATTCCCGTATCAATGCACTCTCGGACGTGATTTCTGCACGTAAAGATTGAGAAGGAAATCGAAGGCGGCAAAATCCAAGAATGATATCGTTCATCGTATCTTCTACAGAAATAAAAAATTCTTTTCCATTACTTGCATCATATTCAATAACTTTTATTCCCGTCGTGTCCCAGTTAATTTTTTTACCCTTCGGTTCTCTGCAACGGATACATCTACATACAAAAGAATAATTCTCTTTCATATATTGACGTAAATTTGTCATTTCAACACCAGCTTCTATTTGATATGTAGGAATATCTCTCTGGACACGTATAACGCGGCAATAGGGAGGTATAAACTGTTTAAATTCTGCAATGAGTTGTGCAGCTTTTGCGGCTGTTAGGGGAACAAACCTTCCAGCGACATAATCTTTGTATAGTTTTGTTCCTTTTATTACCATGCACGGATAAATCTTTATCATGTCGGGTTTATATCCCTCATCACTAAACAACTGTTTCATTCCCTGTAAATCCTTGTCGTATCCAACGTCTGGTAATCCGGGCATATAATGGCCAGCAACTTTAAATCCAAGATCTTTAAGAATCTGTATTGACTTCTTTGTATTAGTAGTTGTATGGCCACGTTGAATCATTTCAAGAACATCATCATACACACTTTGTATTCCTAATTCTACCCTTGTACATCCTAGTCGTAACATTTGATTTCCATGATCCAAAGTTCCATAATCTGGTCGCGTTTCTATACACAACGCAACACATCGAATGTGAGACGTCTCATTTCTTATATGTTCCTGATGTACCGTCGTTTTTTCAGAGCTTTGTAATGCAAGAATCTTATGCTGAATACATTCTGTACGTTCAGGATTTCCAATGTCGTTACAGGGAATTTCAAAAAAATCTTTAAACCGTACAAAATCAAAGTTGCCGGCGGGATAAAATAGTTTTGCAAAGTCATTTAGTGATTTGTACGCATCTGTTACAAACTCTTCCTGATATTCAATTGAGAAACTTGGAAATGTTCCTCCCATAAGTATCAATTCAACCTTTTCACAATTATGGCCAAGGAGGATATATTGTTGTAATCTATTAAACACTTGTAAATATGCATTGTATTTGTTTCGCATACCGCGCATCGTTGCTGGTTCCCTTCCTGTATATGATTGTGGTACGTCACCAAACTCACTTTCAGGACCCCCAGGACACATTGTACACTTACCATGTGGGCAAGGGGCAGGTTTCGTCATGATGGCAACAGGCGCAACACCAGACTGTGTACGTGTAGGTTTTGTCATTAACTTAGGGAGAAGTATGGCAAGGTCTTCCGTAGACACATGTAACAAAATGTCAATATTTGTTGGAATCCTATCAAACCCATGTTGTAACGCTAAATCACGTTTACATTTCGCTAATTGCTTCTCCGAATAGGTGTTTTGTTTCAGTTCACTGATGATTTTTGTATAAAAATCTATACCCATACACAATTTCCGACCCAAAAACTTTATAAACATATCCTAATAAATAAGTGTACTATGGTAAAAAGGATAGGTTCACGAAGAAGAAAAACACGGCATTTATTTACGCAATCACTCCGTGATAAGGGAAAAATACCTTTAAGTAAGTACTTTCAGGAGTTTACTGCGAAGGACAAAGTTGCGCTTATTATTAACTCTGGCGTTTCAAAAGGTCAATTTTTCAGGCGATTTTACGGTATGACAGGAACAATTACTGGAAAAAAGAAAGGAACATGTTATGAAATCATTATCAAAGATGGTGGAAAACAGAAACTCCTGTATGTTCATCCAATCCATCTTAAAAAGCAATAATCATCCCCGTATTTTTACGGAAACAAGTACAAAAGAAATACAATGGCAAACCCACAATTTGTAGAAGAGCGAACCGTTACGATTTCAGAAGCGAAGACTGTGCTTCAGGAGATAGAAAAACGTGACAAAGAACTTACTTATAGGTCAAATAAGACAAAAGAGTTCTTTGACAATTTTGTTAAAGATACTGCAAAGGACAGAGATAAAGAGTTACGTACAAAACTTTCTACGTTAGACCTTACGCGACTTAAAGATGAACACATTACAAGCATTATTAACTTTCTTCCAACAACAATAAACGACCTTAAAGTCATCCTTCAGGCATATCCTCTGAGCATGCCGAAAAAGGATCAGGAAAGTATTGTTACTGTTGTTAAAGAGTTTGTTTCTTCTTGATTTCATTTCATATGGAAAGAAACACAACTTCAAATTAATACAAATAAAAACGCAATTTTTATTAATCTAAAGGAAATACATACTCAATATGCAAGAATCACAACCAGATCAGCGGAATGTACGGGAAGAGAACGCGGTAGTCTTAGATTTCTTACCTCACGGATACCCCTATGAACAGGGAAGTATAAAAAATCCTATAGTACAGGCCCTTGGCATAAGTCATATTACTCTTCTTGAACTTATTCCAAAGAAGGATGTACACCTACAACCACAGCAGGAAGTGTACATTGGAGATGGAAAAAGGGACGAAATTCATCACATCAAAGGGAGAGTTTCGGTGGATAAACTCACAAGTACTGCAAAAAACGAATTACAGCACGCAATTGAGATGGTTATTTCAAAAGACGAGAAACGGTTTGTAAAGTTTTTTAACACTGCACAGCCGTTAAGCATGAGAATGCATCAGTTAGAACTGTTACCAAGTGTTGGAAAGAAGCACATGTGGGAAGTCATTGATGCACGAAAAGTAAAACCGTTTACAAGTTTTGATGATATTAAAGAACGGGTAAAACTTCTTCCGGACCCTAAACAGATTATTATTAAACGTATCCTTTCTGAGATTTCAGGAAATGAAAAGTATAAAATCTTTGTTGGGTAAATCTGGATAAAATTGATATAACACAATCTTTTTGCACTTTAATGTATCATTATAACAATACATTATTTACCAATGAGAAGTCCACAGCCGTTCTTTCTTTTTTTGTTTTACAACGTCTTTCATACCAGCTTTTGCTGCCCGGTGTAAGAATTCTTGAGCAATTATTTTCAGACGAAGACCGTTAATGTCAACATCGTTTTGAAATGCTTCGTACCGTTCTAACATCTTTTCGATGTGGCTACATTGTGTCTGTAAATTAACTTGGAGTATGCCCGACTTTGCAACACCATACTCTTTTTCCAACTCTTCAAGAGATGCAAGTTCTTTCTGTAAGAATGTAACGTCACTAGGAACGTCTTGTAAAGATTCTTGAATTGCATCAATATCTTTAAGAATGTCAACTTTTGAATGCTGATCATTTGCACCAAACATCTTTCTCCACCATGCTTTTGTGTATAACGGCATGGAGAAAGAGAAATCTTTGCGCAATATAAATGTTTCTTTCACTTTGAAAAAATAAAAATTTATTTACATGAATGTTATACGGCTGTCAAAATCATCTCTTTGTTTTTCAGTAATTTGGCCAGTTTCAAAAAGGTATTGTGGTTTTGCAACAGCAATAAACGGAAGACATCGATATATTGGTCTTCCAGATGAAACACGACCGGCCCCAATTTTACCATTCTCAATACTCCCTGATAAGTCCATACCCATACCGACAACCCAATGGTCATCAATTTTAAATGCGGGCCATTGTATCCTTATTTTCCCTTGATACTTTCCGGGTTTGAAAAGAAGAGTAAACACGTTAAGACTGTTTAGTTGTAACATTTCTAAGTGTCTTGATGTATAATCTAACGTTTTGCCCTCGTCAAAGACATCTTCAACAATAAGAGCATCATCGCCAGGAATGACAACTGCTTCAGGAACTTTTATTCTTGGCGTACCACCCGCAATACTTGCTCCATACCTACTTATACCAATTCTATCTTCAATTGTTCGTAGACCGTAACGAAACAATGCACTTTCTAACATACCAAACGATTTTCGTGCACCAATAAGAACATAAAGGGGTGTTATAGTATTAATTCCCTCATTAAGATAATACTCTGCCATTGCCCTCGCACAATTTTCTACTCCCTCTTGTACCTGCTGTTCAGGAATAAGCACCCCTGCAAGCCTTTCAGTATATTCGTCAAGATATGGGTGTTGCATTTCAGGTAAGTGCTTTCCGATGTCAGAATCTAATGAAACATTTCGTATGTCAATAGAACTAAATGCCATGCACAAACTGAGAAAATTAGTTATTTAAACATTTATATTCTTAAGACACTATTACTCAATCTCATCAGGAATATAAATGTAGAAACCTTTAAAAGTAACTTATTGACAATGTCATCTTATGAACAAAAAAGGTAGCCTTGCACTGGCAGCAATTGCCATTATCCTTGCATTTGTTATTCTTGGCGTGTTTCTTATAGACATTGCACAGCGTGAATGTAATAGTAATAAAGATTGCCCAGTCAACGCATATTGTGGAAGTGAACATGAATGTCACTCATATCCTGAAGAGATCATCGTACAAGAAAACAGTTTTATTCCCGCAGCACTTATTTTTGGTGCAGCTATTATTATAGCAGCATACATTTTCCGTGGTGGAAAAGTACCTTTTAACAAAAAAAAAGAATCATAAGAAAAAAACGATTTAACAGGGAACGGTAATCCCAAGTGCTTTACAAATGTTTTTTTGATTATCAGTTAGTTTATGATAATTTTTAAGAACAAAATCTTCAAATTCACAATCGATATCACGTACCATTCTATAGAAAATGAAATTAATGCCGTTTATAAACTTTGTTTGTCCGTGCAGAGAAGTAAAATTAATGTATCATCGTGAAGGTATCATAAAATAGTTTCAGGATTATTAAAAATGTGTCTTAATTGTCAGAATTCCACTAGTTTTTTTTGTACGTTTAGTTCCTTCAAAAGGATACTTTCATGTAATAACAGATCTACATTAAACCCAAACTTTCGCTGTATAAGTTCCTTTGTATACATAATCATTAATTCTTTTGATGCAAAATAAACTGGTTTTTCCTGTAAACATTTCCGAGAAGCTTCTCTACACACCCACACACCTAACGGCACGTTATATTCCGGACTGATAAACCGTAATGCGAGACAACTTCCTTGCCGTTTACGTTCTTTTATTTTTTCAAGTATTGGTACTCGTGCAGCATAAAAGCCACCCGCAGTTTCTTCTGCGTACGTTTTTCTTCCAAGGTATGGTTCATAATCGGTAGAGTATGCATACCCGTTCTTACTCCATGGATTGACACGAAGGTCAAGGTACGTTTCAAAAAGTTCGTATTGCCACACATCAGAAAAGAAAAGTATAATGTAATAATTTCCCCAATCGCCCCCAAAATAAACACTATATTCGCCAACAGGGTACTCTTTAATTTCTTTAATTAATTCGTTCGCAATAGTATCGTCAACAGCAGTTATGCTCCATCGTGTTGGAACAAGTTTACGCTGTTTTCCAATACCTAACGTCCCAACAGAAAGAAGTTTATGAATGGAATTCTCTTCAAATCCTTTCTTATAAAGTGTAAGTACGGCCGATGCTGCTTTAAGATCAGTATCAGAAACTATCTTGTCAACACGCGTATCAACTTTTGTATTTTCGGTAATACGGGCTTTCCGTATGATTCCCTGCGGACCAAACGGTTTTATTTCTCTTTCTGGATGTAGTTGTAATTGTGGTTTTGATTGAAGCGAAATCTCAACTTCTGCCGACCGTTTTGCCATCCCTACTTCTCGACAGATGTCTAAAAATGTGTTTGTTCTATCTTTCACGTACGCATTACTGTGTGAATTGACAAGACCGTACCGTAACGAGGCAATTGTCCCCATAGTATACTGTTTATTACTCCATAATTTTGGTGAGTCATATTGGACAACATCACCACTAAACTGAGGACTAAGAACGCCTATATTAACATGAGGATATCCATACCTTCCAATAAATGGTGCAGGTGAAGAACCGCAAAAGTCGCTTTTGAACGACGTAACAATGTTTAAGTGTGGGACTTGTTCAATGTCTCTAAACTTAACACGTTGAGTTTTCATGTTGGACTTAATCTATATAATGAATCGTAGGGACTTTTAACTTTAAGCAGTGTTGGAGAAGCCATATGGAGATATATCATTGTCGTGTTAATGGAATTATGGCCAAGAAGTGGTTGTACTTCCGTAACAGCATATCCATTCTCGATTAGGTGAGTTGCAAATGAATGTCGTAACGTATGTGGATGAACATTTTTTATAATGTCGGATTTTGTTGTAGCATCTTTAAGTATTAATCGTATTGAACTTGCTGAAATATGATTCGTTCCATTTCCTTTAAACAACCAATCGCTCACAACTAATTTATTGACTGAAATCCAATCAAGTAACTCTTTTTTTAGTTTCATTGCAACAATAAAAATTCTTTCTTTTCCACCTTTTCCTTCTCGTATCCAACCATAATTATTATTAAATTCAAAATGTCCTACTTTTAAAGATATAAGTTCTGTAACTCTCATGCCCGTAGCATACAATAACTTTACCATAAGTTGATGTTTAGAGTTTTTAATGACAGAAAACAGTTTTGCAGTTTCTTCTTGTGTCAAGAATGTTGGTACTTTTTTTCTTATTCGTGTTTGAACTAGATTTATTGTTAGTTTCTTTCCTAAGACCTTTTCATACAGAAACTTAATTGCGTTAAGATTAACGTTAATTGTACTGTCAGCTTTTCCCCACGTTCGAAGTTGATCAAGGTACGTTTGTACATTTTGTTTTGTTATTTCCTTTGCATCCATGTGATATGTTCTCATAAACGTGGTAACACACGTTATGTACGTTTTAATAGTTTCATGTCGTAGTCCTCTTCTGAATCCTTCCTTTCGTATAAGTTCTGGAACATTCATCTCATTCAACAAAAAAGATTATTGTTTATATAGTCTACCTGTGGTTGTCCAGTGGGGAGTGGGTATTCTGTAATCTTTCAATGGTTACATTTTTTTGTACTATGACCCAATAAATTTTGTAGATACAGCCCTCCTATCAAAAGAATTTCTCACTTTCCGCATAACGAATGTTAAGTCTAATTTTTGCGCTACTTTTTGAAGATAAAAGCGAGCCTCGACTTCTTAACGGGGTTGCCTTTGCCTATGCTTAAAACGACGTAATTGCTAACGCAACTTTCTATAACAATGCATAAACAAAATTTTTCTAATGGACGACTGTGGGGGAATCGGAAACGAACTTAATCACTAAACTCTCTTGATATAATGATTTATATTCCCTTCTTTTTCAACATCAAATTTAGAATCTAATAAATCTTTATTTTGATTCAAAATAACATGAACATACGCAGGAAGAACATTAAACTTTTCTACAATATCTTTTATATAAAAATCATCATTTTCTAAAATAAATTTTCTTATCTGCTCGGAGATATTACCACTAGATTCGGATATATCTAACCCTAACTTTTCAGTAACTTTTGCAAAAATAGTGTCAATTAAATCAAAATTCAAATTTTCAACTTCATCTGGGTCATAATTCTTTGAAGCAAAATTTTTTCTTGATCGCTGTGAGAATACTACTTCTTTTATGATAAATAGATAAAATGGAGTAGTTCTCCCACTTTGCTCTTTAAAATTAATAAGATATTTCTTTTGAGTATTTAACCACCATACTCCATACTCAACGTCTTCACTTCTTTGCACCAAAATAGCGTGCCTTTCTGTTAAATTGAAAGTATTTGGCGGGTTCAATGGATCTTCATCAATATTAGACAATAATATTTTTATTCTATTTTTGCCTTTTTTCTTCTCAACATCTACTTCTTTTTCTTCGGGTGATCCTTGTCGTTTTCCACCACCCTTCTTCTTAATCTTATTATTCTTGTCACCAAATCCTGGTTTGATCCCAGTCGGTACTTCCATTATTTCTTTATGGCCAGATACTTTAGATTGTTCAAGCTTAATAAGATCTTCTTCTTCAAGTATATCAGAAACAGCATCCATAATATCATTAAGAAAATTACTTATTTTTTTGAATTGCTGATTATCAGTTTCTTTTTTTTCGATTTCTTCTATTTCGTCAATTACTTCTAATATCCGCTCTTTACACCAAATTATAAACTCATTACTTAATTCATTATCCAATAGACGGATTCTATCGTTATCAATGCAACCGTATTCTTTTAATTCCGGACAATTGATATTAGCATATAATGATTTAGCAATACCTTTGTTTCCAGTTAAAAATGGAATATTATACGAAGCAACAATCTGATTATTACAACTAATCTCCAAACAATTTAAATCGCTTAGATCGCTGGTCAATGTCTTTGAACTTACAGATATATTCAATTTTGATTTTGTTTTTTTATTAAAGTTATAATCTGAAAGAACGTCAGGAAGATCAAAAGACCAACCATTTTCAAACTTAGGATCAACTTCTATAGTAGGTAGCTCTAATTGTGGGAAAACCACTTTTCCATTTCTTAATATAACAACTTGGCGTTCTCTTATTGTGTTATAAGCTTGCTTATTGTAAGTTATTGAATTAATTAATTTAAAGAAAGAGTTTTTATCCGTGATCTTCTTGGTATCTTTAGGATTTATTCCTTTCCAACAAAAGAAACCAAGTTCTCCACTCTTCACTTTTCTAATTAATGCAGGATCAATATTCCAATTATCTAAACCAACTTCTTTTAAAGCAAATTGAGCATTAACAGATTTATTGACTTCACATTCATAATCGGCTTCGTTAGTAATTATAAACTTTGAGAACATTCCTTTGTAATACATAATTAACTCACAACTATCAAATTGAGACAAAGCATAATATTTACCCCCATTTCCATGGCCCCCTTCAACATTAGCAATATTATTTGATCCTTGATGAGCAGCGGTGGGATCACCATAATTTAAACCATAATTTTTGATAACCTCACCATCTACGCCACCAAAATCAAGACAACTAATACTTTCTTTAGAAAAATTTACAATGATGGGTAATTCAGAACAATTCATGCCATCTTCTTCATGTCGATAATATGAATCATTTGAATTTTTCAACCATTCTGGAATCCCTTTTTTATGATCAAAAAATTGCTTTGACATCCTAACAATCATGTCTCTATGAGCCCTAAATGGTAACTTTACAGATTCGAGGTTCATTTTAATATTCCTCCAAATTTTGGCTCCAGTATATTCCACAATTCTAAAATATTTTTAAGATCTTTATCTTTAGAACTATTTTTCTTACAATATTGGACTAAATCATTTCTGATTAGATTAATCTTACTCAAAAAATTACTATTCCTTTTATCATGAAGAGTTCTAGGAGAAGTACCTAAAAACTCAAAAAAATCTAGTTCTAAAAAATCAGGATGTTCCTCATTAATAAAATATTTATACACTTTTGAATTTAATATTCTTGAGATTTCTGCTCTTAATTCTCTACTGATAGACGCATCAGATTCAGAAAGATTTTTCTCCTCGTTTTTATTAAAATCGATAATACTTTTAACAGTTTGAATCCCTTTACTTGTAATTTTGTAATTTACTACTCCGCCTTTAATCATATTACTAGTGAATAATTTAGTCAAATACTTTTGTATATCTACATTTGGAAATTGTGGATAACCTTTCATACAAAACTCTTTATCATATAAAGACCACAATTTAACCGCCAAATCTTCTACTGTGATTGGATTTTTTCCTTCTTCTGTTAATAGATATATCCCATATAAAGCTTTTTCACTCTTCGATTGAAATTTTGATTTATCTTTAGGATTTTCCATCTTCAAAACTCCCCCAATATAGTATAATCATTCCGTTTATCTTTTACCACACCAAACTCCCTAAGCAATGAAATTTTAGCCGAAGCAAAAGACCGAGCATAATTATGAAGCTGTTTCTGAAATATCTTGGGATCTTTCCTAGCTTTCTCACTTCTATATTTAATGTAATCTCTAAATTTGTCATTCTTCTCAAACCAAGCCCATAAATCCTTATTTCCGTTATGTTTAGCTTTCAGAAAATTATAGACCTCTTTCAAAACAGAATATTCTTTATATCCAGAGCGATCAATCTGCTTTAAATAATCAACTAACCAATCTTTCTCTTCCGGTGTTAGAACCTGCTCTTTTTTATGATCATCAAAGACTGTATTTCTTAATCGAGCAAATTCTAATCCTTCTTTAGTCAAAGAGACAAAAATATTATCCCATTTCTCAGTCCAAACATCTTTAACTTTACCAGAAACTGATTTAACTTCAAATAAACCCATATTTGTAGCAGTCTTAAGAAAGTGATTTACTAACCGATTGCCATCACGGTCTTTCTCTAAATCAGGAAATCCTTTCAGACTCGTTAATTCATTATCTTTGATTATTTGAACAATAGAAGCCATAAACTCTTTTAGAATTACTACTTCTATTTTTTTCTCAGATAGCCTCCAAGCTAGAACTCTGGCTAAAAATTTAGGAGCAAAAAAATCGTTGAACATTAGCCAGGATCCCCAAGTTTCCGTTTCTTTATCCGAGAAAACATTACCACTTTTTAATTTCAATTCAGGAGGTATTGCCAAATAATTTACTTTTACCGCAGAAGCAGCTGAGTTAGAAGCAGTTTTAAATTCTTCTTTAATTATTTTCTTGTCACCAAAACCACAAAGAGGACAACCATTGGTATTTCTACCAAAGTCAAATTCAGTTCCACAATTTCCACATTTTATGCGGTTTTCCGGTGTAAATATTCCCATAATAATCCTAAAAGCAACCCTTATATTTAAATCTTTCTGTATAGTTTTGTATAGTACCTATATTAAACTATAAATCTAGAGAGAAAAACAGATAAAATTAAACGATTTCCGATTCCCCCACGCTAAACTCTACTTGCTTCGTAATAAACAATCAAAACCCCATTAGAAAAAACTACGGCAACCCCTAAAGTCTCGGTAGCGCAAAAACTCTGCGTTGCTCGACTGCGGTCTGCGCTACTCGGGGGGACTACGCTCCCTTATTATTTGATATTGTTTCGCCTTACGGCGAAAGACGAGAGTTACTTTCAGTCGCTAAAGTCCCCCAGACATAACACCGTTAAGTCGAATAAGTTTGGGGTACAATGAAGTAGAAACTAAGAGGGCAATTTCTAAAAAACTAAATGGGGGTCGCTGTAACGCTGTCGCTAATCTCTCCTAAAAATGTAGTCACTATAGGGTCTTTCATCTATTATCTTGATGCCTATAATAAACAGAATATCCTTGTTCTTTATATCTTCCTGTCGCTTCATTTGGGGCGATGTACCATTCTGCATTACGAGAATCTCTGCCATCCTCATTGAGCCAAGATTTTACTAAATCTAAAGCACCAACTATTGTTTCCTGTGGACTACCATAAATCTCACTAAATCCACTCTCTCTCAATTGAGTATCAATAGATTTTCCTAGTTTGAATCTTGTCATTTTAACAATTGTGCTCCTTTTTCTACCAAAAGAGTTTCAATTGTTCTACTATCTTCAACAGTTTCATAGATTATTTTATGTGATGGAAACTCTCTCCTTCTTTCAGAGCTCAAAAATTGGTCCATCATTGCCGAAATTATCTTTTCCCATAAAATTCTATCATTTGTACTTACAGACAAATAAGATCTATTCGACAAAAGTAAATGAAACTTTTCTTGTTTTACACTACCACAAACATTGAACTCACGAAGATAAATTGAACCATCTAATACTATGAATTGATCTTGAATTGGAATAATTGGACAAGATTCATCTTGCGGAGTTTCTTCTAATTTTCTTTTATAACTATTCAATTCATCTAATCCGTTTGCTATTAAATAGTTTGGAACATCATGAGATGGTCCTAAAATACTAATTTCATGATTAGAATTTTCAGCCTGCAATACATATCTAGCCACAAGTGGAAGAATCCTAGCATCTGTCGTTTCATCTAAACCACGACGAGCATATGCACATCTGCGAAATGCTTCATGGGGATACATCTCATAAAGTCTTTCGGCTGTTAGTTCGTCTATTCCTTTCTTTGATAGTATTGCTATTCTCATTTTCTCACTTCTTAGTGGTCTTACTCTTGTTTATTAATTTATGTTGTAAGTTACCTAACAACAATATAGAAAACTTTAAAAATAAACGAGATAGTTAATAATAATCATGGAGCAACTGGAAAGACTTGGGCTTAATCGGAATGAAGCAAAGATTTATCTGGCTTTGTTAGACTTAGGCGAAGCTCAAGCAGGACAAATAAGTAAAAAGACACAAATCAATAGAACGACAACCTATGACTCTATTGAGCGTCTTATTCAAAGAGGATTAGTTACTTATGTGATCAAAGTCAATAAAAAAGTCTTTCAGCCAGTTCATCCTACAAAAATATTAGAGAAAATAAAAGAAGAGGAAAAAATTGCGGAAGAGATTCTTCCAGAATTACAAGCAAGATTCAAACAATCTAAAGAAAAAGAAGAATCCAACATTTACAAGGGACGCTTAGGCATCAAATCTATTCTTAATGATATTCTAAATTTTAAAGAATATGTTGCCTTTGGCTCATCAGGTAAATTCTTGGAATTAATGAAGCATGATTTTATCCAATTTCAAAAACAAAAGAAAGAGAAGAAAATCAAAGCAAGAGTTATACTCTCTAAATCATCTAAAACATCAGAAAGTGTGAAATTAGCCTATACCAATTTTAGATTTATTCCTGATAAGTTTTCCTCTCCTACGACAACTTTTGTTTATGGAGAAAATACTGCCATAATGATTTGGAGTGCGACCCCTATAGCGACTGTAATCAAAAGCAAACAAGTTGCTCAATCTTACCTAAACTACTTTAAACTATTATGGAAGACGGCGACCCCCTAGCTGTAAACACTATTCTAAAACTAAATGGAAATTGCCCTAATGTACCCCAAACTGACTTCTCGCTATCGCTCGACCTCGGGGTAAACCCGAGGCGACTTAACATCGTTAAGTCTAAGTTTTTCTTCATTTCATTCTGAAAAACCTCGAAAAATTTATTGTTTTCATTTATGCCACAGCTTAAACTCAAACATAAATTGTTCGCTTTGGCACGTTTAACGCTCGTCGGACTTCTCCTCCTCACTACTTGAAGCCAAAGATACTTAACATCATTATGCTTAATTTGTTTCTTGCCTATTTTGATGACGCTAACGCTAAACTGTAAAAACTCGGAGTTGGCACTAAAAGAAATAATATAAATTTATGGAGGGTTAAGAGGAATGGGTTGTCTTAAAGCTTTTTGCCACCCCATACTAAATGTTCTAAGTCTACAATATATTTCCTGAATTCTCCTAACTGACGTGACTCGTCACAATCTCCAAAATCACTACCTGTTATAAGAATGCCCATTACATTTTCATTTCTATTTAGAAGAACATTCATTTCTTCATATAATCTCACTTTGGACGAAACTGTTTCTCTATATATTCTTGGAGATTTACCCGTTCCAATTTCTGGTTCTACTTTATAGATTATATGGTATCGCTTTGTCATTCTTCTTCCTCCAGCTTATGGTTTCCATGGTCCTACAAATCCATAGATTGTTCTAATTTCCCTTCTATTTAATAGCAACTCTAAATCACTCTCTCCCGCTTTGTATTTATCAAACATTTTTTGTGCCTGATTTCTTGAAACATCCCAGTGGTAACCATCATGAATCTTGACTGGATTAAGTTTAACAAAATCCTGATCATATTGGAAAATTCTTCCATTATAAGTTAAACCTTCATCTGTTTCAATTGTTACGGCGAGACCAGTCCAATCTTTTAATGTGTCTTTTTCCATTTTTCTACCCTCCAATGATTATCATAACAAAGTGGTAACTTGTAATTTATTAAATACTTCTTATTAAAATATTTTACAAAACGACATATTTATAAATAAATAAGTATTTTAATATTAAGTTATGGTAAAAAAATTAGATATCAAAGACCAAAAGCTTTTACTAGCATTAGATATGGACGCAAGAAAACCAGATAGCTCCATCGCAAAAATTGTTGGACTGTCAAAACAATTAACGAATTATAGAATCAGGCGGTTGGAAAAACAAAAAATCATTGAATCTTATTATCCAGTAATAGATCACACTAAATTAGGATTACAACTTTACAGGATTGCTCTCAAATTAGAAAATGTAACTAAAGAAAAAGAACAAGAAATAATTAATCACCTTAAAGAAAAATCTAGCTGGATGGTTTCAGTTCTTGGAGAATACGACATTTGGATGGCACTTTATGTTAAGAATGAATTTGAATTTATGACTTTCTGGAATAATTTTTATGAAAAATATGGATATTACATTGAAAGTCGCTGGATTTCTTTAATGACTAAATTCCTCAATTTTGAACGCTCTTTTATTTATCCAAAAAAGAAAAATAGGGATAGAAGATTTATTCTCGGAGAAAATCCAGAAATTATTACTTTAGACAAAATTGATTCAAAAATATTACAGGAATTAACAAAAAATGCGAGGCAAACCAGTTTAGAATTATCTAAAAAGATTAATCAAACTGAGAGAATTACAAGATATAGAATAAAAAAACTAGAAGAAAAAAATATAATTCTCGGTTATCGCCCTTTTGTTAATACTACTTTGCTAAATTTGAAATATTTTAAATTATTCATTCAACTTAAAGATGCCAAAAAACAAGACATTAAGAAAATAACATCTTACATAATACAAAATCCAAATGTTGTCTATAACACAGAAGCTTTAGGAGGATATGATTTTGAAGTAGAGGTTCACTTCCAAAATTCCCAAGAACTGATAACCTTTATTTCTAATTTGAGAGAAACTTTTCCAACCAACATTAAAAACATTACCCACATGGAATATATTAAAGAATATAAAATTACTTACTTTCCTCTGTCAAGTACCTAACCTCTTAACCCCTTACTATATTTACTAAAAAACTATGTGCCAACTCCTTACTGCACGGCAAGAAACAAACTTCTCCGTTCGGCTTCGCCTCTCTACGACCTGAGGATAAACCTCAGGAAGCATAACATCGTTATGTTGAATTTGATTCCGGCGACTTTGAGGATTCTCACCGATAACTTTATTAGCATCTTATGTTAGATAATTAATCAGTGAAAATGGCAGAAAAATACTACGTTGATACGTCAATTTGGATGGACTTATTGGAGGATAGAAAAGACTACAATAATGAACCATTAGGAGACTTTGCTCTTAAACTATTTTCTTTAATAAAAGCAAAAAAATCAACATTAATCATTAGTGATCTCCTTATTAGAGAACTTGAGAGATATTATTCACTTGAAGAGATTAATGGCATGATGCTTCCCTTTCAGAAAATAATAGAAAAAGTAATTGCAACAAAAGAACAAAGAATTGAAGCAAGAAAAATTGCTGAAGAGAGAAACTTACCTCCTGGAGATTGTCTGCATGCTATCCTTTCCAGAGATAACAATTTCATCTTAATCACAAGAGATAAAGACTTCAAACTACTGGAAGATATCAGCAACCATCATAAACCAGAGGAATTAATTTAGTTTTTCTAACTCTTCAAACGCTCTTTTTCTCACAGCTTCATATTCCTTTTGAGAAGTTCTTTTCTTTGCGCTCCCTTTCAGATGAGCTAATTCTAAGATTGCTTGCTCCATCTTAGCTTTATCTACTTTTTCTCTAAGAGCATTCCTAATAAACTCAGTTCTATTTTGATAGCCTTTAGTTTTCACAACTTCATCTACATCTTCCAAAAAACCATCGTCCAATTTGACAGTTATCATCTGCGTTGTCATATTGCTATTGTATATACAATGACTATATAAACTTTTCTGCCATTTTCTTAGAAAAAGACATAATCTCACTATAAACCGATTGGCTCAAAAGTCGCTTACATCAAACTTCAATTTTTTGCCACTTTTGATCTCCTTGCGCTTACGCTCTTTCTGATAAACTTGAGATTGGCACCTACGCTACTATACGTAAAAACGGTAGAAATCTTGACGAGGAGGTAAATTTACACTTGAATATTACTTTTCTGCTGGTTGCTGATGCTCATTTAATACTTTTCTATGTTCTTCACTATATAATTTTACTATCTTAAACTTCCCGATAGTTTTTGATTCAAACGGTAAAATAGTCAATTCAGTAATAAGTGCTTCTCCCCTATAGTCCCATTTCCCATTCAGATTATGTGCCAAGAAAACTCTTGCTGGAGGAAGCCGATATAATCGTCGTTTGTCTTTTTCAAAAGAATATTCCCTATTAAGTTCCAATTTTTTGGGGAAACCTTGAACATCTGTTAATTGTAATGTATCATTGATAATCAAATCTGCTGCTGCCATAGGAAAAAACCATTTCCCACATTATTTAATACTTTCGTCAAAAGCACAAAAATTGTCCACAAATAGCGTTAAGGATGTAGGAAAGTGGACAACATTACAGCTTAAACTGTTCTACCACAACCTCAAACATTTTGTTACAATATCCTTTCACATTTTTTACATTATAGAGATCAAGAGCTTCGTAATATTTTGGTCTTAATTTTACCGGTACAAAGACTTTTGGATGGCCTACTTGCATTAAAACCCAGTTCATTAATGCTCTTCCAGTTCTGCCATTTCCATCTTCAAATGGATGAATCTCTTCAAATTTAGCATGAATTAAGCAAGCTAAAACAAATGGGTGAATCTTTCGCTTGTTTTCATAGTAAAATTGAATCATTTTTTTTAATAACGGTCTCACTTCTTCCGGCTCTGGAGGAGTGTGCTCAGCACCTTCAATTTTAACTGGAAAAAAACGAACTCTCCCAGGATAAACAACTCCTGTATTTTGTGTTAATATTCCATTTAATTTTCCCAGAAATTCCGTTGTAAGCTTCCCTTTGTACTTTTTAATAAACTCAAACGCCTCTCTTCCATTAATGGCTTCGTTATAATCCTTAGGTGGAGCACCAGAGGGAATTTGTTTTTCCTTAATAATCAGGTAAGTATCCCGCAAAGTTAATCTATTTCCCTCAATAGCATTGGAGTTATAGGTAAATCTGATTAAAAAATCTGCTTCTTCTTTTTCAGCGACTGTTTTTGGTATTGTCTTACGATGATTATTGAAAGCTTCTTTAAAATCATCAATAACTTCTAATTTGTAAGCATCTAAATAATCTTGATTGTAAACGTCATATTCTTCAAGTCGAAGTTCTTTGAGTTTCTTGCCTACTTCCTCTCGGGTAGGTTCTTTTTCTCCTAACTTAATCCGAATCTTTTTCCATTTGTTTTCGCCAATTCGGATAGTTTTCCCAAGATAATAAAACGTCTTTTTTCCAGATTTTATCTTATCAACATATGCCATAACCTTATTATTGTCCACAAGATATATAAATCTTCCTAATTTGTGGACAACACTTACGCCCCCCCTCCTATTTACAAAAACAACTTAACCAACGCTACGGTGCCAATCTCTTCACGTACAGTGGCAAAAAACTTCTCGGCTTCGCCTCGACCTCCGCGTAAAGCGGAGGGAAGTTAACATCGTTATGTGCAATAAAATTTAAGTTTTGGTAATGATAAAAACGGACTCTCTCACTATGATGTAAACTCTCTTCTTCAACTAAATGTAAAAAAAGAAAAAGCGAGGGCAATCTCAAAACTGATTTACCAATTTGAATAACATAGACTTCTCTAATTTCCCTTCTTGCTATTTTGATATTTTATTAATCCAGCTGTGCCTGCTATCGCACTTAACATTACAATCCCAAAAAATGGAAGTGTTCTCTTATCTTGTTCATGCTTTCCTTTCCATTCCTGTTCATAAGCCCTTATTGCCATTGCAGAGTTCTGGTCTTCCATTAAACTGTTGTATTTCCCACAAAAAGTACTTACGCTTTCGGAATCTGGAAAACTATTCCTTGGTCGGTCAACTAAATTGAAGTATTCTACAACGGCAGGAGGAGTATCTATGTGATCAGGCGTGTAATAATACACCCCACTTACACCTCCAAGTACTCCTGCTAGTCCTAAACCAACCATTCCTTTTGCTATTTTTTGTTTTAATGTCATTTTTCTTTTACCTCCTCGGTCAATCTTATTTATTATGTAACAGTAGCAACACGCTAACTATTTAAATATTTGTTGTAATTATACGACAACATCAAGAAACATTTAAAAAGAAACAAAATAATTAACAAACAATGACAGAAATTATTAAAATCCTACAACAGTTAGGACTTGAAGAACAGGAAGTAAAAACATATCTTGCTCTTTTAGATTTAGGAGAATCAACTGCTACAAAATTGGCGGAAAGAACAGGATTAGGCAGAGTTCATATGTATCAGATTGTAAACAAATTAATTGAAAGAGGAATAGCCTCTTACATTGTAAAAAATAACGTTAAATATTTCTCTGCTTCTGATCCTGAGATTCTCCTTAAAGATATTCAACAAAAAGAGCAGGATTTCCAAAAAATTCTTCCTGAACTTAAAGCGAGGCAGAAAAAATTAATCCAAGAAACAAAAGTAGAAATTTATCGTGGACGTGATGGAATAAATACCCTTTTCAAGATGATTCTTAGGGATAAAAAATCGTATTTTATTCTAGGTGGAGCACAAGAAGCTTGTTCTATATTTAAACTTGAGAATACTATTTTTGTTAAACGTGCTGAAAAATTAAACTTACTTGGAAAAATATTAGCAAGAAAAAAAGATCAATTTTTCATCAGTAAAAATGAGGATTATCGCTTCATCCCTGAACATCTCATTTCTTCAACAACCCAAATGATGTGGGAAAATAAGACAGCAATTTTTGTTTGGTCAGAGCCATATTATGCTGTGCTCATTGACAATGAAGAAATTACGAAAAGCAATTTAGCAACGTTTAACTATCTCTGGAAAACTGCGGAAATTCCAACTAAATCTGATAAAAATAAAAGAAAAGTAAAAATATAGTTGAGATTGCCCCCTTGACGTACTAATCTAAGTAAAAAACGTGAGAGAGTCCTAAAAAACAGCACAACCCTTCGGGTAATCGCTGCAAAACTTAAATTTTACTTGCTCCACTACGTTCCGCACCCCCACATAAAATGGGGGGCACATAACATCGTTATGCAGAATTATTACTCGGGGGCAAAAGGAAATAAACTCGATGTTAAACCAGAAAATAACTTTTCCTAAGTCGGGTAAAAACACACCTATTCTTTTAACTCAAGAGTACTTCTTTCTCCCATCTCAGCATATTTCTCATTAACTGTGTCATAAGTTGCATTTACTTTTCCAATTAAATCAACATCTTTAACTAAAAATAATGGAGATGCTGGATGGAATAATTCTCCTCTTGACCACAATCTTTTATCTTTTCCTTCTATTGGAAAATCTTCTGGCAAAAATAATGTTGAATCATCTCTATGGGCATAAACAAAACCTTCATTAGCAGTTCTTAATCCATAAAATGCTTGTTCAGATTGATTACCTAATTTTGCTTTTAATTCATCAATTGTTTCTGCACCAGGAACTGGTTCAAATAACTCATCCAAATATTCTACTACTCTAAACACATCATCTTTTACACAAATCTTGGGTGAAATGTATTGAGACACTTCTCTACCTTTTCTATACTTTTTAATTACATCTATACTATCCTGAATTAGGTTGACACTTTTATTCCTGTGCAGTAAAAAATAAGAGGTTACTGCAAATGATAGAAAGGATGCATATCAACAAAAACAATAAATTAACTAAAAGCGATAGGATTTTAAT
>Ga0210057_1003583_pt1 | contig 21314 bp, 25 predicted proteins | sample CryGeyCG2114_010_2_FD_183968 | JGI IMG/M metagenome (GOLD analysis project Ga0210057, IMG submission 183968) | Groundwater microbial communities from aquifer - Crystal Geyser CG10_big_fil_rev_8/21/14_0.10 (SPAdes) (version 2) | ecosystem: Environmental > Aquatic > Deep subsurface > Groundwater ...
AGAACAAAAATTCTTATCAAGTTTATAATCAAAAAAGATATGAAAGCAAAGACTAACATCTTTATTCTTTTATTTATCTTAATCTTTGGAACTGCCAGATTCAAGATTAAAAGCAGATAATATGCTGAACCAGCAATGCATGCATTAATAATCTCGAGGGGCACAACATTTCCCGTTAACAAATCTCCTACAAAAATAGTTGTATTTCTTATATTGGCTTCATAGAAAATGTTTAGAAAGAAAAAAGAAGGGTACAAAGTTAATGGTTTGAAGATAAAATAAAAAATATAAAGACCAGGAATTGCGACCAGAATCAGAATTAAGTATCTAATAAATATTGAAAGATATTCATTATATTTTTTAGTCATTAAAGGTACAGGAATAAATCTTTTATAATAGTTTTGGAAATTATTTCTTGGAAACTCGCAAGGCAACCATTATAATTATTGCTATTAAGATTATATCTACAATCACGAATATCCAGATGAATGAGTTATCTCCGAAGATATTTCCCAATCCTCCTGAAGACTTGCCGGTGATTGTTACTGAAACCGGCTGTTCTGCGACTAATTCTCCTTGAGATACAACTTCTATATTGAAAACATTATCTCCACTAACAGCATCATCATTAACATTCAATGTCAAAAGAACATCTGCAGATTCTCCAGAGTCAAGAGTAAGAGTATCTGGACTTGCAATTGAACCTGAAGCCCATCCGCCAAATCCTGCTGCTCCGATAACAAGCGTTGCTGTTTTATCTCCTGAATTTGTCACTGTTGCTTTTATCACTAATGGCTGTCCTGCCTCTCCCCCTGAAACAAGGTTTGCATCTAATGAAACATCTTCTTGAGTTAATCCAGAAGTTGAGCAACCTCCATCAACATTGAAAAGCACATTTGCAATAGACTCATCATCATTGAAATCATTCACATAAACATTCTCATCTTCATCGTGAACTTCCATATTCAAGTAATATGATTTTTCCTCTGCATCTTTTGGAACTATAAACTGTGCGTGGATTTTTTTGCTGTCAAAAGAATCAAGATCTCCTACATCTATAATCTGATTTATTCCTAAGTCATTGTTAAATATCTCTACAGTTATTTCATCCTGGTTTCTGCTCCCTATATTCCACACATCTGCAGCAAAATCAAATGTTCCTCCACATTGTACAACTTCAGGTGTTTGAATATCTTGTAACATTGCAAAGTCTCTTTCAATAACAATTTCTATATCTTCTCTGTCTGTTGCACAACTATCATTATTGTCATCGTTGTCAACTTCTCCTGTTGCTCTTACATAAAGGACATAATGATCTCCGTCATCCAAATCCTCTAAATCAATATCCATTTTATCGTCAATTGTTAATGTGAAAGCCAATGTCTCTTCGTCGCCATCACTTAAATCAATATCATCTTCTCTATCTACTTCAATAACCCACTCATCAGCTTGTTCATCATAAAGTCCCCACTCAACTTCAATGTTATCAACATCATCATCTCCTCTATTTGAAACTTCTACCTCTACTTCTACAGAATCAAAAGGTAGCCATTGATTATCATCTCCAAATCCAGTAACAGTTGGGCTTCCTATGCTCACTCTTAAATCTCCAGGATTTCCATTGATGCCCTCATCATATACACAAAAATCATCTCTCCAGTCTGGAACAGGAACTGTCAATTCAGCCGAGAATGGCAAATTTTTTGTATCTCCTGAAGAAGGTGTTGCAGTGATTGTCCCAGCGATAGATCCTGTTTGTCCTGAATTAAATGTAATTGTAGCGGTTACTTCCTTTGCAACTCCTGGTGTTAATGTAATATCAGAGGGCCCATCTGAGAAAGTTACTATGCCTGTTCCTGTTGAAACTATTGAAGACAAATCAACGGTGATTGAAGGAAGAACTCCATTGTATTTTATATTAAAAACAACATCAAAAGAACCAGCATCATTGGAAATAGATGTAGGTGCTGAAACCTGATTCATTTCAAATAAATCAACGGCTGCAGTAAGACCTGCTAAAAGTATAAAGACGAAAATCCCTGCAAACACTAAACTTAGAATTTTGTTTTTCATCGTGTTGTAATTTTGGAGTTACATTAGTTTATAAACTTTTCTATTCTTTAAGATATAATTGGAAACTCTCTTTTAATAAAGTTTATATATTTAATCGACCTGATTGTTATAATTAAGATGGTGTTGAGATCTCAGGAGAATTCTTTCGGGGCATGGGCTTTTCTTGTGGGAGTTGTTTTGGCAGTGTTAATCGGAATCAGCGCGTCATCACTTCTCTCAATAGATAGCATCACTAAATACAGCGCGCAGATTTATGCAATACTTGTATTAATAGGGATTATTGTGGGATTCTCAATAAAAGTTTCAGGAAAAGAATCTCAGACTTTCTTGATTGCAGGAGCAATTTTAGTTATTGTCAGCAGTTTTGGAAAAGACAGTGTTAATGGTTCACTAATAGGAATTGGTATTGGAGATACAGTCACTTCAACGTTTGCAGCGCTTTTGGCATTATTTGTGCCTGCAACAATAATTGTTGCATTAAAAACAGTTTTCGGTTTAGCGAAGATTTAATCTTCGCCCTTTTCCATTTTCTCAAGGGCTTTTTGGTCTTCCTCAATCTTCTTTTTCATTTCTTTGATTCTGTCCTCGTTTTTCAACTTCTTTATCTCTTTTTGTGCCTCTTCAATTTTCCTTTCTGCTTCTTCAATTGCACTTTTATAGTCATCAATCTGGTCTTTCTTCTTATCTAAATTCTCTTTTCTTACTTCACTTAATTTTCTGACGTTTATCTTCTTTTGTCCTTTTATCATTGACTTTCGTCTAAGAGCCATTGAACCCATTAGGATCAATCCTAAAATTAAAACTCCACCTATTATATAATATAGAGAGTTTCCAACACCAAATCCTGTATCTTGCGCAGTAGATTGTCCAGTTATTCCCAAACCAGAAGGAATTATCTCTGTATCATTCTGCGTTGTGATATTGGTTTCGTTCACAATTTCCACAACCTCTGTGGTGTTGGCTGTTTCATTTTCAGTAGAAGTATCATTTACAGACTCACTTTCAAAACTATCAACAAGTCCAACATCTCCCTTTAACATTTTTATATAAATAGTATCCCCTGATTGCACACCATCGAACCTTTCAACCAACACAATATCGTTCCCATTTTTTATCCAAACTTTCAAGTCGAATTCATCATTGCCTTCAATGTTTATCGCTTTTGAAAGGTATCCCTTGGAATCTGTCTGCCCATAAAAGCTATCAATTAAGGAGTAAACAGAATCAGGAACTAACGCCCTTAATTCCACATTATGATTTGGATAGCTCTGGATATTCACTATTGTTGCTACAGCAATTATATTTGGAATTAAGAATATTAAAGCTAAAACAATTACAACATAACCCCTTTTCATTAAAGCTAAATGAAATGGTAATTTATAAATTTTATTGCAGAGAGGTATCAGTCAAACTTGCTTCGTTTTTCTTCCTTTGGGTGAAAAACTTCTTTGTGAATCTTTGCAAAGGAAGGAGTTACAATAACTGTGTTTTCTCCGAATCCTGCGATGTTTCCCTCGAGAGCATCTGCAGTTTTTTTGATTTTTGAGACAGCTCGCTTAAGTTCAATAGAATCTTTTTGTCTTAAAATTTTTATATCGATAACTGCAATAGTATAACCCTCTCTTAGTGCATTAAGAATTTCTGTAACATCGTCATAATTTCTTAAGACAAATAACTTGACAATAACTTTGTTCTCCTTCTCTGGCTGTTCTAAATCTATCTCCAAATATTCATTACCCACGTCAGTGTCACCAGAACCGGAAAAAGCTTTTTTTATCTTATCGAAAACCATGATAAACTTAAACTAGAATATCTTTATAAATATTTCGCAGTTTTTTGGATAATATTCTTAATTGTCCAGAAGTAAAGATTATTTCCCTTTCTTTTTGTCCACATCTTTCATTAGCTCAGAACGAATACTCTCTAATTTGTCTGTTATTGTAGATTCCTGCTTTTCCAGGGATTTTAACCTTATTTCAAGGAGCTTTTCCTTATTCTTCATGTCTTCTTCAACCTTGCTTTTCTCTGACTTTATCATTAACTGACCAACTATCTTATAAACTTCTTCACCAGAATCTCTAATCTCACTCAAGGCAGTTTGGGTTTCAGAGAGTTCCATTTGAAATGCCTGTTTTTGAGCCATCACATTGTGCAATCCCTGCTCTAAAAGCTGCATTTCCTGGAGTTTTTCCTGTGTCATTTTAATCAGTCTTTATCGTCTTTACCTGTGTTCTAGGCTTAAAGAAAATTTTGCTTCCACAATAAGGGCAGACAAATCTTTTGTCAAGATTTGCTTCTGTGACTTTCTTTGCGCACTTGAAACATTTGTAGTTTACGGTTGTCATTTTAGATAAAAAGTATTTGATGCAAATTTTTTTCCGCACTTTTTACAATGCCAGATGCCATTTGCAACTCTTTTAACGCCTGGTTTTTTGCAAAAGATACAATTTTGTTTTTTTCTCTGTTTTTCTTCAACAGAGACTACTCTTGCTCGTACTTTTTTTCCGTATCTTGCACCATATCTTCCTGTTGATTTAGATTTCTTTGATTTTGTCGGCATTTTTTTGTTTTTTGTGTTAATTAAAGCACTTTATGGGGCTGCCCGGATTTGAACCGGGGTCGAGAGGTCCCAAACCTCTAAGGCTACCAGGCTACCCCACAGCCCCATAACAAAAAAGGGTCTTATGGAATTTATAAAACTATCATTTATTTCTTTGCTGCTTTGGCAGGTTCTTTCTTCGCAGCGTCGGGCGAAGTAGCAGCAGGGGTTGCAGCTGCGCCAGCAGCAGGTGCTGCGGCCTCGGCAGCAGCTTCTTTAGCGGCCTGTTCAAGCTTTGCGACTTTCTCCTGTTCAGCCTTCATACTATTAAAATAATCGTCTAATTTTTTTCTTTTCTCTGGGTCTGTGTCTGTCTTCTCTGTTTCAATTTCTTTTGCCCATTTCCCCCCTTCAACCTGGTGCCCTAAATGTGAAGCTTCCTGATTTTCAACAAGAACACCTAAGCTTACGCAGGTTCCAATAACAGTCTTAACTGCGGACTTTAAATCATTACATAACATGTTTGGAAATTTTTGTTTTGCAACATTGATTATTTGTTCAATAGATGCATTTCCGACGTATTTCTTTTTTTGTGTGCCTGAACCTTTTTCAATCCCCAACTCTTTTTTTAATAATTCTGAAACAGGCGGAGAAGAAACTCTTACCTCAAATGTTTTTGTTGCAGTGTCTACATCAAGCTCAACCGGAACTTTAATTCCTGCGAAACTTTTTGTTGCCTCATTTACTTTTTGTATAACTTGATTAACATTAATTCCCGCTGGACCAAGTTTCTGGCTCAACGCAGGTCCAGGCTTCATTGCCCCACCTTCTGCTAAAATTTTAATCTGCATCTTCTTCGTCCTCGTCTCTTCTTACAACTTTAACATTGTCTATTTTAATTGTAACTGGCAATGGAACAACTGCTCCAAGCAAGCTTACTACTACTTCTTCTTTCTGCTTGTCTATTCTTAAAACTTTTGCTTTTTCTTTCTTGAAGGGTTCAGAGATAATTTCAACAATATCCCCTTCTTTTATTGAAACGTCTTCAACAGAAGGCTCAATCATGTTTTTTACTTCTTCATAAGAAATTGTTTTTCCAATAATTCCTTTTACATAAGGGAGATTAAAAACTGCTTCTTCTGCGGAATCTCTATCTTGCGCCTCTAGAAGAACATATCCCCTTAGTCCGTGGGGGCGCGAGATTGAATATACATTAATTGATTTTTTCTCAACCCTGTCTGCAACCATATCGACGGCTCGCTCTTCCTTGTTTGTCGTGACTTTTATTATGAAAATCATATTTAGCTCCAACTACCACTTAACTTCTTAAGAAGTAGATATATTTAATTAAAGATTTGGGTTTATAAATTTTGGGGTTTACCTAGACCACTTGGGATTCTCATTTGAAAATGAATCATTAGTAAGACGGACATTCTCTGAACCATCTACTTTAACTCTCCATAACTCCCCTAAACTTGAATTATAAGTGCTACCTGGAATTGAGGTGTAAATGAGGTATTCTCCATCAGGGGACCACGTTGGAGTTCTATTTATTGAGGTACTTTGGTTTGAGACATTATAAAAATCTGAAACCGCTAAGTCAACAACATAAATTTGTGGATTTTCAGATTCTTTCCCCATAGACACTGCGAATTTATTTATGTTTGGAGACCACTCAACGTCATTAATAATATACCCGTAAATAGAAAGAGAAGAAAATCTTTCTAGATTACTTCCATCTGATTTTATAGTATACAAAGAGTAAAGACCCTCATTGGGGGCTGGAGCAACAAATGCTATTTTTGAACCATCGGGAAGCCAGGTAGGACTATTTATATTTGAAAATTGATCAACAAGAACAGATGTAGTTAAGCTTGGATAATCCATCTCCATAAGACGCTCATTTCTATCAACATAAACTATTTTTCTTCCATTGGGTGAAAATGTCGCCTCAAGATTAAGGGCAGGGCGATCAGTTGTTAATGGGGATTTTACTCCTCCTTGTGAAGAGATTAAATAAATATTATAATCGCGATAATTCAATGATCCTAGTGCAGAAGAATAAATAATTTGTCCGTCGGGGGACCATGAAGGGAAAAAATCCCTCTCGGCGTTGCTGGCAGTTACATTTCTTTTATCTGTTCCATCTGGTTTTATTGTGAATATATCTGAATTTCCGTTTCCATTTTCTACAGAAGAAAAAGTTATCAGCCCTTCTAGTCCTGGCTTTGGCTGTGCTTCAACAACAACTGTGTCTTCTACAGCAAGTGTTTGTCCATCTGAAAACTTAAAGTAAGCTTTAACTGGGAAAGTTCCTGCAGTATCATAGGTTGTAGATAGTATTAAATCATAAGAACCATCAAGATGAACAGTAGGGGTTTCAACCAAACCATGCCCCATACCATCTGATATAGTGTACTTAATAATCTCATTGAAGGGTGTTGAATGTGAACCATCAAATGCAACAGTTAATGGCGCTCTTCCAAAATCAGGGATTGCAGTCATGGAAACTTTTCTTGGAGGAGATTCTGCATGTCCTAAGTTTTCGGAGAATGCATAAAGTGACTTTGTATAACTCAAAGAACGAAATAACCCAGATTTGAAACCTGTATTGACGCCAAACCAGTAATCAGCAGTCCACCATGGGGTTTTTTCTACATCTGCAGAAACTGAAATCTCTGCCCCTAATCCAAGGTAGGGTCCTCCAAATCCTTCAAAATTTATTATTGCATCAATATCTAATGCTCCCACTACAATTCCGTTTGCAGTTACAACAGGACGCGTATAATGGAAATGATTTTCAAATCCGGCAGGAGTTGACCAGTGGTTAGGGTCATTTCTTCTATAAACAATTGATGCATGTCCTTCTGCAGACTGTCCCCCGCTTGCTTCTATTTTTGCCTGAGCATTTCCTTGAAACGTAAGAGAAGACCTTACTTCTGCAACAGCAAACAACCCCGGCACACCAGGTGCAGGAATAGGTGAAGAAAACCAATCAAAAAGAACTATCTCTTTAGTAAAATCTCCACTTGCTTCTAATACAGCATCCAGATATATAGAATCTCTGACAGTAGCAGTCAAGGATGCACTATCTACTTTAAAGGCACTTATATCGACTCCAAATTTGAAACCAAAGTCCACAAAAGCATTTCCAGTGACAGATGCAGGCCCATAATTCCAATTAATAGGTACACTAAATGGAAAATTTTCAGCTGAAGCAGGGAGCCCCACACCAGGAAGGGGTTTTGCATAAGAGATGTCTGAAGCAGACAAATGCTGTTTTTCAAAAACAAGGTGTGCACTTTCTATAGCATCTTCTGGAAAAGCAGAGATTGTTCTAAATGTGGTCCCATCCTCTGAAATAACTTTTCTCACTAATCCTGAACGAGAGTTATTACTAGAACCTACCATAATAAAGTCACCCACTTCTATAGAATCTAACTGGGGAGAAGATTGTGCAAGAGTTAAATCGCCAGTATTGGGATTATAATTTAAGAAATAATTCATATTCAAAATGGTTGTGTTTGGAGCAAAAGTTACATTTTCATAAGTAGGTGGCTGGGGAGGTTCAGGAGGAATTGGTTTACTCGGCTTTGAACAAGAGGCAACAAATGACGTCAAAAGAAGACCCACTAAAAGCTGTCTTGGTAAACACTTTATTTTCCTACTAAAAGACTCCTTTACAGAACGCTCGAGATTCATAAAAATTAAATGGGCAAGAAGTATTTAAGAATTTTGCGTTTTTCAGAATGCTTTCATAATCAAAGAAACTATAAATCCTATGACTCCTAAAACTAATATTCCTATTGCAGAAATTTTAGCAGTCTGCTGAAATTCTTTTCTTGATGGTTTTCTAAGTGAGTGCCAAACTCTTTTGCATTTTACAAAAAATGATTTTGTATTTTGTGTGATGCTCATAATAAAAATAGAAATAAAGGGTTTTTAAAATTATTCAAAGAACTCAATTCCAAGCTCTTCCTCAATTTCTTTGTGTTTTACTGATTCTATTGATTCACCGTGCCCTAAAATCTGGGAACTTTTGACACCCGTTACAATTAACAAAACCCTAATCGATTTTTCCATATCTGCAGAAATCTGGGAGCCCCAAATCAACTTTGCGTCTGGAGAAAGCTTATTTCCTACTTCCTCAATTATCATCTTACATTCATCAAGACTCATATCTGGTCCACCAATGATATTCACAAGGGCACCACTTGCATTTGAGATATCCACATCCAATAACGGATTTTGGATTGCTTTTTCTACTGCCTCTATTGCTCTTTGAGCAGAATCTGACTCACCCATCCCTATTAATGAAACTCCGCCATCTACCATCACTGCTTTAACGTCGGCAAAATCAAGGTTGACCAATCCGGTTGTTGTTACTAATTCTGTCACTCCTTTAACTGCATTTGTCAGAATCTCATCGGCAATTTTAAAAGCAGTGTGCAGCGGGAGATCTGGTGCGAGTTCTAATAATTTATCATTTGGAATTACTATTAATGTATCAACTGTTGCTTCTAATCTTTCTAAACCATCCATTGCGTTTTCAATTCTTTTCTGACCTTCAATTGTAAATGGAATTGTGACCACCCCTATTGTTAAAGCACCTTGTTTTTTTGCAATGCTTGCGATGACTGGTGCTGCTCCTGTTCCTGTTCCTCCGCCAAGACCACATGTGATAAAAACCATATCTGAGTTAGCAATTTTTTTCTTAATCTCTGACTCTGATTCTTTTGCAGCTTCCTGACCGACTTTTGGATTGCTTCCTGCTCCAAGACCCTGCGTCAGCTCTTTACCGATTAATATTTTTTGATCAGCGTTAGCATATAATAAATCTTGGGCATCAGTATTCACAGCAATTAATTCTCCACCTTTAATTCCTATTTCTCTCATTCTTGAAAGAGAGTTATTCCCTCCTCCACCAACACCTATAACTTTTATTTTAGCTGTCTGTTTTTTTATTAATTCTGCCAGTTCCCTATCTATCTCCTTAACCTCTTCAGAAATCCCGGATAATGGATAGCTTCCCTCTTGACCATAAATATCAGCCATGTTACAGGGAAATATAGATTATTTATAAGGATTATTGTGTTAACTTAGTAGATTAATTTTTATATGTTGATTTATTAGACTGCTTATGGGCAAAAATGCCTCAAAAGGGGTTATAAGAGAAGAGGAGCAGACAATTGGAGAGTTCCTTGGAAGGATATTCAAAAGAGATTTTTCTGGAAGCACTGGGACTGAAATTAAAAATAGCATGATTAAATTTTCCTCTTCTATAATAGAAAAGGTTGGAGCACTTATCTTTACAATTATTTTAGCGAGGATACTATTACCAGAGCTCTTTGGAGTTTATAGTCTTGTCCTTGCAATTATTGTAATCTTTTCATCAATTTCTGATTTGGGAATTGGAGACTCTATCACCAGATTTGCATCAAAAAAACTTGGGGAAAACAATGCAAAGAAAGCAGGAGAATACACAAGATATTTTCTAAAAATAAAAACATTCCTTCTTATTTGTTCTACAATTCTGCTTCTTTTATTTGCTGGTTACTTCGCCGAAAAACTATTTGGAATGGCAATTTCACTTGCCCTACTTACAGGAGCAGTGTACATTTTATTTTCCAGTTTTGCGAGTATACTTGAATCATTTCTTGCATCTATAAATAATTTCAAATGGATCCTCATAAGAGGAGCAATATTCCAAATATTAAGAATAATTTTAGTTCCAATTGCAGTAATCCTTGCAACGAAAAATATTATTGAAGGGGGAGGCATTGTTGCGATAGTAATCCTTGGACTTGCAGCCAGTGCAGCATTGTCTGTATTTATTGTTTATTTTTTTGTACAAAAAAAATTTACATTTATTAGAAGCATTAGAAAGCAAAAAACTTCGGAAGTAGAAAAAAATAAGGCAAAAAAGTTCTTTTACTCCATGCCTGGTATCGTTTTATCAGGATTATTTTTTGGAGAGATAGACATTCTTCTTTTAGGATATTTTGTCATTCCAGAGTTTGTGGGGTATTATAGAGCTGCTCTAGGGCTTGCTATGGGGGTTATTGGAATTTTAACTTTCTCCTCGGCATTGCTTCCTGTTTTCAGCAGAATGAAAAAGAAAAAAATAGATGCTGATTTCAAAAAATTCTTCTATATAACATTTTCTCTTGCTGTTTGCGCAATTATTTTTATACTGGCACTAGCACCGATTGTTGTTCAGATTGTCTACGGAAAAGATTATCTGGCTGCGGCGAATATCCTAAGATTATTGTCTCTTGTAATTATACTTAACCCGCTCATTTCTCTTTATGAAGTTTATTTTGTGTCACAGGGAAAACCTAAAATAGTAACAAAAGTCCTTGTATTCTCAACGGTACTAAATATAATTTTAACAATAGCTGCAATATCTCTTTTAATTGGTTACAATCAGCTTTATGCATTATATGGTGCGATAGCGGCAAGTATTGTGAGCAGAGTTGTCGCATTTAGCTTATTATCAGCTAAGAAGAAGAAATTTGAGTGAATTCAGTTAAGAAGTTCATCTAAAGTGAAAAGATAGTGCAAAGGAACAGATAACTTTCCTTCTCCTCTTTTGACCACGACGTAACCTCCAACAATTTGTGCCCCCGTGGAGTTTAAAATTTCTAAATTTTTTTCCAAGCTTTTTCCAGTGGTAAAAACATCATCAACAACTGCAACTAAATCCATTTTAGAAGGAACATAATACTCAATTGAACCTCCAACCCCATGATCTTTTAATTTACTTCGAACAACACTTAATCTTAATCCGTGTCTTGAAGAGATTGTGGCAGCTATTGGTTCTGCACCTTTTCCCATCCCAGAAACACATGTAATATTGGCAGGCATTCGCCCATACAGTGAATCAGAAATTGCATTTAATAATTCTGGTTCTCCATAAGCTTTTTTTATGTGAAGATAAATTTTTGAGTTTGCCCCAGATGCCAGAACAAAATCCCCTTCAATAGCAAATCTTTTAAGTTCTTGTTTCAAATCCATCCTCTTATTATATTCCTTATCTTTATCTATTATTTAGATTTTTCTATCTTCTTCTCTGATTTTGGTTCTGATTTTTTAGTGTCCTTAATTTCTTTCTTTTTTTCAGCTTCTTTTTTCTCTTCTTTCTCTTCAACTTTTAAATCTAAATTAAATATTTCTTTGAATTTATCCTTAAAGAGTTCAATAAACTGTTTCATTCCTTTGTCTACATGAATAATCAAAGTCTTCTCTTTTACTTCAAATTTAAAATCCTTCCTAAATAAGAAATCGATAAAGGATTTTATTTTTTCATTTAAATCCGTTAAAACCCTGTTTACTTTTACTTTGTAAATGACGTCTTTTCCTGCCAAGGGTCCGTTAAAATCAATCATAATTCTTCCTCCTGAAACTGTAAGGACTTTTCCTATTCTGCCATCAAAGTTGAAAGTTGCTCCTGGAAACGGATTCAGTTTTTGCTCTTTGAAGACTTTTGCAGAAGTCATCTGAATTAATTTTGGGTCTCTTTTTCCAAATGCTTTTTCAGGAGTTAAGACAATTTCATATTCTCCCGATTCCTTTCCAATGAGAAATTCATCAACACCTTTTACAAACATCTCTTGACCAAGCGAGAAAATAAACGGCTTTGCTTCAACTTTATGTTCGTGTCCGTGGTGGAGCTTTTCGAGCTCTGATTTTATATTTGAATCAAAAACTTCTCCTTCCTTAGTCCTGGCTGTGAAATCAATTTCTACAAAATCTTTATTCTTCAGTACCATACATATTTTCAAGTAAAAACCTTTTTAAATGTATTTGGGCTCTCAATTTCATGGTTTTAAAAATTATAAACGCCACAGAAGCAAGGGTTGGAACAAATATAATTATTGAGGGTTCGCCTTACACTGTAAAAAAAATGGATGTCAGTAAAACAGGAAAACACGGACATTCAAAAGTAAGGATTGAGGCTTCGGCAATAATTACAGACGGAAAAAAGGTTTTTGTTGTTCCTGGTCACGATAAACTCGAAGTGCCAATGATTGAAAAAAGAAAAGCACAAGTTTTGTCAGTTGGAGATAGTACTGTTAGTGCTATGGACCTTGAAAGTTTTGAGACAATTGACGTTCCTTGTTCTGAAGAAATAAAAAATGACGTGGAAGTTAATTCAAATGTAGAATATTGGGATATTGAAGGGGAGAAGATTGTAAAAAGAAAACTCTGATGAGCTTTCATTCATTCGAATAAATTCAAATGAGAGAAAATATATAAAATGGCAACAAAAATACCTGAAGCACAGAATCGTATGTTCAAGAATGTCTTTGTGTGCAAAAACTGCCACACAAAAATAAGGGCAGACCCACAGAAAATTCTTAAAGGAAAAGTAAAATGCAGAAAGTGTAAGAAACTTGCTTTCCGTCCTTTGAAACGAAAATAGTTTTACTTGACTTTATGAGGTGATTGACAAAAATGAGTTTTATGATGTATGATCTTATTTTGCTAGGACTTTTCCTTGTTTTTACAGTTATATTTCTTTATACCCATAGAGCTAAAGCAAAAAAAGAAGGACTTTTGATTTTGTATAAAACACATTGGGGAATAAAATTAATAGACAAGGTGGGCAAAAAATATCCAAGAACTCTTAGGGTCTTCAGCCACATTTGTGTATGGTTAGGGTATGTTCTTATGGTGGGGGTTGTTTATCTTGTATACACCATCGTAAAACTTTATGTTGCTCATCCAGAGGTTGTCAGTCAGATAAAAGTTCCGCCAATAATGCCATTGATACCATACATAGATAAAGTTGTGACATTCTTGCCTCCGTTTTACTTCTTTTACTGGATTGTTATTCTAGCAATAATCGCAATTCCACACGAATTTGCACACGGGATATTTTCTGCTTATAATAATGTTAAGATAAGAAAAACAGGATTTGGATTTTTCCCATTCTTCCTTCCAGTATTTTTGGCAGCGTTTGTAGAACCTGATGAAAAACAAATGCAGGAGAGAAGCAATTTTGGACAAAGAGCAATTTTAGCTGCAGGAACTTTTGCTAACCTACTTACTGCCGTTGTCTTTATGATTATCACGTGGCTTTTCTTTGCAGCAGCATTTGTACCAGCAGGAGTAAGCTTTGATAGTTATACATATAGTCCTGTTCCTCTTTCATCAATAACCATTGTAAACAATGTATCTGTAAACAATGTAACTATGGAAAAACTTCAGGACCTTGTTGTAAATGCATCATTCAATGAGATAGAGGCAGGGGGAACAAGTTACCGAGGAATAAGAGGATTCTATGATGAGGAGATTATTCTTCTCTATGATGACTCACCGGCAATACGCTCAGGGCTGAATGGTGCAATTATCTCTATAAATGATGACAAAATAACAAATATTAATGATTTGACAGCCACATTAAGTCAATATTCTCCGGGGCAAGAAGTTGAGATAAAAACAAAGGTAAAAAATGAGGGCATGATTACCAAATTAACGCTTGGAGAAAACCCTCAAAACGAATCCAAGCCATGGTTAGGAATTGGTTTTGTTGATACTGGCAGCGGCGGAATAATGGGCAGAGTTTTTGGCGTTCTTTCAACATTCAAAGACAGCCACATCTACTATGAATCGTCGCTTGGAGAATTTGGAATATTTATTTACAATCTCTTGTGGTGGCTTGTGATAATCAGCATAAGTGTTGCATTAATCAACATGCTTCCAATGGGAATCTTTGACGGAGGAAGATTCTTTTACCTGACAATTCTTGCAATAACAAAGAGTGAGAAAGCTGCAATGAGAAGTTATAAGTTTATGACCTGGCTATTCATCTTGGCATTAATATTAATTATGGTAATCTGGGGAATTGGATTTTTTGGTTAGAGATCAATAACACCTTCTTTTGTTAGTGCTGCAAATCTTATTCCGACTGGGAGATTAATTAAGGCAGAAACTAAAGCCATGTGTTCCTTTCCATCGCCAGAGGCTATGCTTAAAGCTACTTCTGTTCCAGCGATTTTTCCTTTTAGTTTTTCTTTTATTTCGTCTCTTAATTCCATAATTCTTTTTGACAAATCGACTTTGATAAATTCAAATGGTTTTTCATGAGCGAACGTTCTTGCAAACTCGTCCCCAATTATAATAACTTTATCCCATTCTCCATATTTAATCAAGCCAGAAATCTGTGCCCATGTTCCTTTTCCTGAAGATAAAAGTGCTACCAACTCCATAAGAGGAAAATATGAAAGAACTTTTTAAGGATTGTTGTGGTGAAAATTACTTCTTCGCAATTTTCCAGAGTTGTTCAAAATGCCTTCTTTGGTTGTCTGCCATTTCTTTATTTTTTATCATTACTGCAAACGCCTCCTTTGAATACATAGAAGCAAAAGCAAGAGAGATAAATTCACTTAATCCTTCATCAAGAAAAAGATACTTTGGGTTAAAGAAAAAATAATCCAAACTTTTATAAACCCAAATTATCTTTCTCCATCAACCGCTTGCACCACATCGTGGGCACATAGATTCTATGGTGTCCGACGCGTTATGTGGGAGGTTATTTTGGTAGTTTGAAAATGGAACTTGAACAAGAACTAAAGAAAGCATTGTCTGAATTAAGGCAGGGCAAAGAAAGAAAGTTTGACCAGAGTGTTGACTTAATTGTAAATCTTAAAAAATTCAATGTCAAAAAAGACAATGTGAATACTTTTGTTAGCCTTCCGCATAAGATTAAAGAGAAGAAAATTGCAGGATTTCTCGAGATTAAAAATAAAGATGTTGCCACAATTACCCCTGACGAATTCAAAAAATATTCTGATAAAAAAGCTGTGAAGAAACTTGTTGAAAATTATGACTTCTTTATAGGACAAGCAAGCCTGATGCCAAAAGTTGCGACAGCTTTCGGAAGAGCGCTTGGACCTGCTGGAAAAATGCCTTCTCCTCAGCTTGGAATTATTGCAAATGCTGATGAAAAAACAATTGCAGGATTAAAAGATAAAATAAATAAAAGTGCCAAAATAAGGGCAAAAGAATCAAGCGTAAAACTTGCTATTGGAAAGCAAAGTATGAAAGATGAAGATATAATCGAAAATATAGTTACTGTTTACAATGCTTTACTCAAAGTTCTTCCAAGAGAAAAAGATAACATAAAAAATATTGAAGTAAAATTCACAATGACTAAACCTAAGAAGATTTATTTGAAGTAAAATGAAACCAAAGACAAAAAAGGCCGTGAAGGAGATTCCAAAGAAGAAATTGAAAGAAGTTGATAGCCTAAAAGATTTGATAAAAAACAAAAAAACAGTTTTGATTGCATCAATAAAAAACATCCCTGCTTCGCAGTTTCAAGAAATTGGGAAAAAACTCAGGGGAAAGGCTATTGTGAAGGTTCCAAAGAAATCTCTTATCTTCAGGGCTATTGATTCTGCTGATGGGGAAGAACTAAAAAAGTTAAAAGAACAAGTAGTGGACAGCATTGCAATTTTATTTTCTGATTTAGATGGGTTTGATTTGGCTGCGGATTTGCTGCGGAATAAAACTCCTGCAAAGGCAAAACCCGGGCAGATCGCGCCTTTTGATATTGAAGTGGAAGCAGGACCCACAGAACTTGTTCCAGGACCAGCAATTTCAGAACTTGGAGCACTTGGAATCCAGATTCAGATAGAGAAAGGAAAAATTCACATTAAAGCACCGAAGATTATTGCAAAAGAAGGCACAAAGATTTCACAGGGTGCTGCAGATTTAATGGCAAAATTGGATATAAAGCCGTTCACAATTGGATTCATTCCCCTAGCAACATTTGATACTAAAGAAAAGAAAATTTATACAAATATTGAAATTGATGCGGAGAAAACACTTACTGATATTAAAATAGCCTATGGAAAAGCACTTGCATTTGCGGCAGATATTGGAATTATTAATGATCAAACAATTAAACTGATGATAGGCAGAGCTGTGGCACAGGAAAAAAGGCTTAACAGGATTATGAGTGGGGAACCTGAAGAAGTTATTGCTGCGCCAGTGGTTGAGGAAAAAAAAGAAGAACCTAAGGAAGAAAAAAAGGAATCTTCAGCAGCAGGCCTTGGGGCATTGTTTGGTTAATATTCGGAGGACAAAATGGAATACACATACGGAGCTTTATTGCTTCACAAACTAGGTAAAGAAGTTAATGAAAGCAATCTGAAGAGTGTTGTAGCAGCGGCTGGCGCCCAAGTTGACGAAGGAAAGGTCAAATCAATGATTGCCAGTCTTAAGGGTGTTGACATAGCTAAAGAGCTTGAAAATGCAAGCGTGGCTACAAGTGCACCTGTGGCAAGTGTTCCGGAGGCGCAAAAGAAAGAAGAAAAGCCAAAGGAAGAGAAGAAAGAAGCTGCAGCTGAAGGATTGTCTGCATTGTTTGGATAAATTTATTTTTTATTTTAATCCTGCAGATAATCCTACTCTTCATAGACTGGAGCATAATAATTCTTAAAAACTTGGATGAATGAGTTCTACAATGAAAAAAATTGATGTTTACAAGGGTCTTGCAGTTCTCTTGCTTTTAGCAATTCTTTTTACTCCACAACATTCAAAAATGTGGGTTTATTTCTTAATTCCAGGATTAGTGTTTGGAACATTATGGTTTACGAAATTAAAGTAAAAACGCCTGTGTAGCTCAGTGGTAGAGCAATTGATTCGTAATCAATAGGCCAGGGGTTCAAATCCCTTCACAGGCTTTATAAAAGATAAAGAAAACTCTAAAAAACATAATTGGTTAGTATACCTATCGTAAGAAGAACAAGGATTACAATAACTATTATCCACCAAGCTTTCTTGTTTTTTCTTCTTTCTTCATCAGTAAGCTGAGGAGCATTTCCTCTTTTTCTCATTATCCACTCCAAAACTGAACCAACAACAAAACCGATGATTAAAATCATTCCTCCTCCAGACCCTCCGTAAAGAACAAACCCAAGGACCAAACCAAGAATCATTCCAATCCCAAAATAATACCCTTTAGGTTTCATAATTGCTTGAAGAGGAGATTATTTAAAAATGTTTTCAAGTTGAGAAAATAAGCTTCCCACAGTAAACTTTATTAGAGTTTGATAATTTCTATGGTCCCATGTGGAGTTTATACGAAAAAGAGAAATTTCTTGAACCGCTTGTTTTCTCAAATGGAAAAACCCAGGAAGATGTTGCAAGAGAGATTTTAGAAGAGATAAAAAAAGGTAGTAAGATAATTTTTATTAGAGGAGCTTGCGGGACTGGAAAAAGTGCAATTGCTTTAAATGTTGCAAAAGAGCTTGGGAAAAGCTCAATAATTGTTCCTGGAAAAAATCTTCAAAGACAATATAAAAGAGATTATGAAGGAGACAAATATGTTCTTAAAGAAAACAAGGAAAAGTTAAAAATAAGTGTGATAACTGGGAGGAATAACCACACCTGTAAATTTCTACAAGATAGTAAAGATACTATTCCTGTGATAAAAAAAGAAGTAAACTCAAAGTTACATGATATTTTTGAGGGAAAAAGAGAGGAAGTTAAAAACCAAATAAGTGATGATGAATCGGCGGACAATAAATATCTCCCGTGCAAGATTGAGATAAAAGAAAAAAACTGGGAAAAGATAAAGAGGTACCTTCGACAAAATAAACTTGTTGATGCATCAAAATTGAATGACTTAAAAGATGTGAGAAGAGTAACTGTAGCCAGCCTTTGTCCTTACTGGAGTCCTGTGTTTAAATCAAAATATGAATTCAAAGGACCTGTGTTTAAGAATGCAAAGATAAGAAAATATATGGGCCTCCAAGGAAATGAATTTACTTTTTATGAAAGAAAAAAGGGCTGTGCTTTTTACGGGCAGTTTAATTCTTTTATTGACGCAGATGTAATTGTTTTTAATTCGCAGAAATACAAATTAGAGACACTTATGAACAGAAAACCTCTTACAGAAGTGGAAATTATAGACGAGTGTGATGAATTCTTGGATAGCTTTTCAAACCAGAAAACAATTAATCTTGACCGGCTTCAAAGTGCATTACTCCAATTCGTAAAAGAAAAAGAAGATTTTGATACCACAATAAAAGAGATATTTGAAATTATAAAATATTTAAGAGAAAATCAGAGAATAAAAGATTCTTTATCCAACTATGAAATAATTCCATTAAAAGAAACAGGGGTTTATGACTTATTGAAAACAATAATTGCAAATCCTGAAAGTTTTGAAGATATTGACGATGAAAGCTATCTTTTCCATGTTGCAGAAGTTGCAGAAACTTTCAGAGATTTAATGGATGAAACTTATATTGCTGCTGAGAAAAAAGATAACAACCTTATTTTTAGCATTGTTGCAGTTAATCTTGCTAAGAGATTTAAGGAGCTTGTTGAAAAAAACAAGGTTTTGGTTTTGATGTCTGGAACACTACATTCCCCAGAAGTTCTTAAGAATATTTTTGGTATTGAGAATTTTGTTGTTTTGGAGGCAGAGGGAAAAGGGCAAGGAAAAATAATAATTAGTAAAACAGGACTTGAGAAAGATTTCAAGTATGCTAATTTTAACAACGGGAACCATACAAGAGAAGATTATCTTAAAGCATTAAATAAATGTGTGAAAATGGCAAAAAAACCGACGCTGGTGCATATTAACGCGTATCAAGACATGCCTTCAAGAATGGAAGTTTTGGAATTAGAACTTGGCAGCCTTATCAGCAAAGATGATTTATACGAAATGCAACAGGAGGATAAAAGTGGGAGATTAGTTGATGATTTTAAGAAGGGATATACTGATGTTTTATTTTCCACAAGGGCTTCTCGAGGAGTTGATTTCCCAGGAGAGCAGTGCAATAGCATTGTCTTTACCAAGTATCCAAACCCAAATGTTCAGGATGCTTTTTGGAAAATTCTTAATAGAACACGACCAAACCATTACTGGAGTTTTTACAAAGACAAGGCGAAAAGAGAACTGTGGCAAAAGATTTATCGGGGCCTGCGATTCAAAGAGGACAAAATTGAATTATGGAGTCCAGACATACGAGTTTTGAATGAAGTTGAGAAGGATTTGAAAAAAGATGAAAGAATTTAATCAACCAGCATTTATATCCTGGATTAGAATATCTGAGCATATTCCCCTTTCTCTGTAAATTTTTCCAGAACCAACACAAATATTGTTGAAGCATCTGGGCTTAACCTTGAATTTGCAGTTGTTAAGGCATCCCAGTCACAATTTTGAGGCAAGTATGAAAGAACTACATATTGAGGTGATAAACGACTCACTCTTAATTTGAAAACCCTTCCCGTATGAGCATAATCTGAAAAACCTTCATTGGATAACAAAACTTCTGCCTTTAAAGTACCCCTCTTTCTAATTTGGTCAGTTCTCCCCTAGGAGAATCAATAGACACAACATAACATCCATTTCTCAATAAAACTTCCATTTAATTATTTGGAAAGATTATTTATATTGATTATTGTGATAAACAGCAAACTTTAAAACGAGTTAATTAATTCTTATATTAAGCCTCTGTCGCATAATGGTATTGCACCGGTCTTGAGAACCGGGCCCTTACGGGCCTCCAGGTTCGATTCCTGGCGGAGGCGTTTTTTATTTGGGTTATATATATCTCGAAAAAAGGCAACGCTTATAAGAATTATATCCAACTAACCGATAAGTGTTCTTTCTGTCCGAAAATTTATTTCTTAATTTTTGAAAGAAGGCAGGTGACATCCTCCTCGCCCTAAAGGGTTGCCCTTCGGACAACTTTTTGCTTCGCAAAAAGCGAGGCGTCCGACACTAAAAGTATCCATGATGAATTTCTTGATTTTCTATATACCTCAAAGCTTTCTCAAAATCGCTTCCACAACTAGCGCAAAAATATCCATCATTCCAGAATTCTCCTCGAGGATATCTTTTCCTAAAATCAGGAACCAATCTAAACAAGATATAACTTGACAAACCTTTTATTATCTGCATCAATTTAGCGTCGCTGATTGTTCTTGGACAATCAACAATCATATGTGCGTGCTCGTTTAAAACTTTCAAGATAACAATATCTATCTTCCATCTTTTGCACGCCTCCTCGATGGAAACCTTGCAAAAAATTTTGAACTTATCCTGCCTTAACATTTGATATCTGTATTTAGTTGTTATCTGAACTGATTTCAGATTGTTTCCCACAGAGCTTCCGTAGGATTTGTATGAATTTACTTTTATTTTTCCAAAGCTTTCGCTAAGTTGTAATTGTTGTTGCATTTTATTCTCCGAAAAGTTTTTATTGATAGAAAGCTTCAGCTAGATGAAGTTTTCAATGGGCTAGAATCCAGCCCATTTTTATAATCAAATTAGAAATAAAAACTTGTTCAACGACGCAATTCATCCGTCCCTTAAAAGGAGACGGATTTCTTGCTAAGCTTTAAATAAAGATATTTTCCATCTTTAATAACAGAAGGTGCAACCAAAATAACTTTATTCACTTTCTTTTTATTCTCTGCCAGCCATCTTAAGATAAATGTCGTCCCAGCACTATGTCCAACAAGAACAGTATTTTCATCAATCTCGTTTTCCTCAAAAACTTTTTTCCATTCTTCATAATCTGGAAGCCAATCTCTTGGATATATTTTATTAGAGACAACAATTCCTTCCTCTTCCAATTTCTTTTTTATCCAAGGTTTCCAATGTCTCAAATTTTCAGGACCCCATTTTCTAGATTTAGAATCTTCTTCAGTAGCATTACTTCCATGAACAATT
>Ga0210057_1003584_pt1 | contig 21311 bp, 28 predicted proteins | sample CryGeyCG2114_010_2_FD_183968 | JGI IMG/M metagenome (GOLD analysis project Ga0210057, IMG submission 183968) | Groundwater microbial communities from aquifer - Crystal Geyser CG10_big_fil_rev_8/21/14_0.10 (SPAdes) (version 2) | ecosystem: Environmental > Aquatic > Deep subsurface > Groundwater ...
CGCGTGCGAACGTCCGGGCGGGCTTAACCGCCCGCCCACTCGCACGTGAATCCATTACCTCCCTGAAAAATAAGGGCTGATTCATCCGCTTGCTGAAGCAAGCGGGTTTCTCAGCCTACTGCGCTAAACATTAATTCCCCTCCACTCCTCTGCTAAAACCACTTTTTCACGCCTTAAAATAGTATCCCCGCGGGCTAGTGCTGCGAGAGTTCGCGCAAGGCGTCCGAGGCAATCCATTTCGCGGCGGGGGACTCCTTCTCACCGATTTTCTTGGCTACTTCAATCGCTTTCTTCCTGAGGTGCTCGTTTCTCTTGCCGATTTGGCGGAGAGCCCAGCTCACGGCTTTTTTCACGTAATTCCTTTCATCCGTGCACTCGTTGAGTATGGGCGTGAAAAACGCCTCCATCTGGTAGTCCTCGGCTTGCTTGTCGCGCACGGCTAGGGCGGCCATCAAGGCAAAGCCCGCGCGTTTCTGGAATTCGGGTTCGCGTTCGCTCCATTCAAATGCCTTGCGGTAGGCGAACGGCATCTTGCTGGCGACGTTCAAACAGAGTTGGTCGCACAAGTCCCACGAGTCCACGGTTTTGAGCCACCGGTCCAACTGTTTTTCCTTGGTTTTGTAAGGGTCTTCAATCATGGTTGCGAGGAGGCGGGCTTCGTGGATGCCCGTAACCCATAATTGGAGGGCCAGGCAGTGGTCGCCCGGCGTGTCGCGGGCAATGATGCGGAGGCGGGTGACGGGCACGCCCAAAGCGTTACCGGTGTTGATGCCGAAGCGCTTCATTCCCTCGCGGTTGCTTGCGCTGGCGTAGTGACGCAACCGCTTCAAAACGGATTTGGGGGTGTGGCCTCGTTTCCTCACTTGTAAACCTCGTCGTGGTGCTTGAAGTCGTGGAAGGAAACCGCGTCTTTCTCCGCGTCGTACTTGAATAACAAAACGAAGTTCTTGACGTGAACGCGTTTGAATCGGTTTAAAGGCGAGCGCAAATTCTTGTAATGTTTGACGTCGGCGTCGTCCAGCACCTGCCGCATCTTGTTTTTTAGGGCCAGGCACAACTGCTTGTCGCGTTTGAATAGGCGCTTTATTTTGCGGCCGAGTTCATGCTCTACCTTGAAGTCACGCACGTTCCACTTCCTCCCAGAAGCGGTCAAAGGAAGAATATTTCTTGAATTTTCCGTGCTTCTCCAAATTCAATACGTGTTCCACGAATTCGGGGCGCAGTTCCCGTTCAAGAACGCCTTCCGCGGCTTCGCCAATAATGAGTTGAATTGCCTTGTTCTTGGAGGACAAACCGTAAGCACTCTTGATGATGCCCACGACTCGGTCTTGTTCCTTGGTCAAGTTGACGGTAACCTGAGTCATTCAAAACACCTCATTTTACAACAAAATATAATAAAATATAGTAAATAAGGTTTTTGGTTTCCGCGTTTTCACGGCAAAAAGTCTTGGGCGGCGATTTTTTCGGGGAGATACGTCTTGGAGATGTATTGCAGGTTCTTGCTGGACAACGCCTGGATTTCGGCTTTCAACCGCTTCTTCAAGAACAAGTCGATTTCGTCTTGCCAGGGCTTGGACTTGAACCAGTCGTAGTTCTTCATTTCGGTGGCGCGCTTCACGTCCAGTTCCTTGGCCTTGATTGTTACGGACTTCAAGTCGTAGGTCTCTATGTCGGTGGTGCTCATGCCGAGGAAATGCATTTTTTCGCAGCCGAGGCGCTCGCTTTCGTGCGCGAGAGCCATGGAGCCGTATTTCATGGTGGAGTAAATGTACCACCCGTAGGGGTCCGAGTCCGTCAAGCAGTAAACGGGTAACTTCAATTCGTCGCTCAAGCGTTGGAGGAGGCGGCGCGCCCCGCGGGCGGCCTGGCCCGCGGTGGTCATGAGCAGGCACTTGTTTTTCATCCAGTAGCCGTCCTCGTTCAACCTGTCGAAAATAGCGTTTTTTTCTGCTACGAGGACGTATTCCACGCCCACGTTGTCGAACTCCACTTGTTCCACGATTGAGGGCACTGCCCAGCCGCCGGAACCCATTTTGGCGAGGTTGATGCGGTCCGACTTGTCGCGGACGTGGTCGACCACGGTCATTTCGCCGGCCATGCGGCCCTTGGGTTCGGCGCGGAGGTGGAGGCGTTCGCGGAACGTGCCCAAGGCAACTTCAAAGTCCACGATTGCCTGGTCGGACTCGGTTTGCTCGTCTATGGTGTCTTCTTTCGTGCCTTCAATGGTGTGTTTTTTGGCGTAGTAGAGGTCTCGGAGGGTGGCCGTCAAATTGTTTTCCAGCAGGTCTTTTTTGACGTAGGAGGCGACGAGCATGGTTTGCATGAATTTGCGTGCGTGGGACACGTTGAAGAGGTAGCGGTGCGAGACCTTGTCCCCCAAACGGATTTTGCGGTTTTTTTCGTCGAAGTAGATGTTGGACGAGCCGCGTATGGGGATTTCAAGCGAGGGGTTTTCACCGGCCTCCAGTTCCTTGACGAGTTCCAGTCCCAGGGCGTCGATTTTCTGGATTATTTCCTGAATCCTTTTCTCTTTTTTGAGTTCGTGGGCGGTCATGCGTTTTCCTCCTCTACTTCTTTTTCGGCGTCCTCTTCCAACGCAAGCAGTTCTTCGTCTTCTTGCTCGTCTTCGTCTTTCAGCGCGGTTTTGCTTTCCGCGATTTTCCGCATTGCGGCTTCCAGCCCGGCTTTGGGCTTGCCTGTCACGTCGTGGAGGGCGGCGGCAACTTCCTTGATGTATTTGAAGAAGATTTTGCGGCGTTTCTCCTGGTCCTCGGCTTTCTTGAGGCCGCTCAAATAGTAACCTACTTTTCGGGCGGCGTCCATCAACCCCATCCTTATCTCGGACACGATTTCTTCTTCAGCGGAAATCGCGAGTTTGCCTGCGCCCGTGTAGGGCACGTGGACGCTCACGAAGTTGATGAACACGCTGACGGGTTGTTCGTCCAGGTTTTTGAGGTTGTAGCGGTTCCAGTCCACGTTTTTCACGGCTTGCGTGATTGCGCAGTTGCCTGCGTCAAAGAGGAGGGGCACGCGGTTGGCGAACCTCATCACTTCGCCTTCCTTGCTGGTTGAGGGAGCGCCCGCCTTTCCGCCGTAGGCGACCGCGACTTCCACGAGGAAGGGTATGCCCCCGCGGAACACTTTGGGCTTGCGCTGGATGACGCTCAAGAATTCGGGTTCCAACAGGTTTTTCAAGGATTTTTCGAGTTGGATTGCGCCGATGGGGCGCAGCGTGTTCAAATCGGGGGCGTTGAATTTCACGCGGTGAAACGTGTGCACGATTGATTCGGCTTCGACCCACGACATCTTGCGGGGGTGCTTGTCAAAATCTATTTCGGGGAGGAGTTTTGAGAGTTCGTTTGCCTTGTCGTCGCTGATGCGCGTGAAGTCGCTTGAAAGGAATGAAGAGAGTTTGCGGGCGCTCGTAACCGAAGCCATGTCTATGAGGTCGCTCGTCGTCAAACCCAGTGGGTGCGGCTTGATTTTCGGGGGTTTTGCCGGGATTTTGTCGCTTGCCCGCGGGAACACGACGATGCTCTTGTCGGGTTCCACCAAAGTGATTTGGGCGTGAGGGTTCGCGAGGGCCGTGCGGCGCAGGTACTCGTAGACGCCGTGGTCCGAGCGGTCGTAGGATACCTCCGCGAATTCCGCGCTCACTTTGAGGCCGCGGTAATTGCCTTTGGCTTCCTGCAAGCCGTTGATTACGGGCACGTTCTTCTTGACGTCAATTGACACCTGGCCGGAGTAAACCTTGTTGTTGCCCGTGCCCGTCTTGAAGTCGGTGGGCTTGCCCGTCGTGATTTGGGCGAACAGCGTTGCGTAGGCGGCGCCGATTCCCTGCTGGCCGCGCTTTTGTTTTTGCTGGTGGAATTTGGTTCCCGCCAAAAGCATTCCAAGGGCTTGGCCCACCTTGGATTGGGGGAGGCCCGTGCCATTGTCTTCCACGGTGACGCGGATGTGGCCGATGGCCCACTCGCCGACTATCTTGGTTCCTTCGGCTGGCGGCTGGCGAAAAACGACTTGTTTCACGTTTTGCTTGCCGCGCTTGCCGTATTTGACCACGTATTCCTCGGGCCTTTTTTGTTTGATGCCGTTGACGAGCACCTCAAACAAAGAGGCCTTGCACATTTGCTCCTCCAAATCAAATTCCGTGGCGGAGCCGTCGCCTTCGCCGATAACGGTTTTCTTGGGCCGCGCATTCAACGCATCAACTTCCACGCCTATGTCGGGCAGTATCTTGGCGTCCTCGCACGCGTCCAAACTGTTGGTTACGTATTCGTGGACGATGGTCGTCAAACTCCGGGTTTCGCCGGAGTAACCCAGCATCTGGCGGTTCTTCTTGAAGAACTCAGCCACCGAGTACTCCTTGAATGCATTCTCCAATTCCTCGGTGTTGTCCTCCATTCACTACCCCTTTATTCTCCTCTCCAAATAAGCGTAAACCGTTGAATGCGTTTTGCCTTCCAAAAGTTTTTGGATGCCTTCCTTCGCGAGCTGGATGCTTTCATACCCACCCAGCAACGCGACTTCGTGGCTGCCCACGCTCAACCACGCGCCCGACAGTTCTTGCAAGGTTTTCTTGGCTTTTCCCTGCGAGCCAATCAAGCGGCTCTTGAAGCGCTGCAAATCCTTTTCGTTTCGCGCCAACGCCTTCAAGTCCAGGACTTCCAGAAAGCAATCCTCCTTCAACAACTTGAATGCCTGTCGCGGCGTGAAGCCGAGTGCAACCGCGTGCAACACCTGACCGGCAAGCCATTCGTCGCCGGCTTCGCCTTCCACGCGGACTTCGCCGCCGCCAAAATCAACTTCGACTCCGCACCGGTCTTCCAGTTCGTCCAAGAACCGCTCGCCGTCCCTTCGCAGGACGGGTAATCTCTTCGCTGGAATTGCGGCAATCATCACTTTAAACCAACTTCTAGCGGCGGGTAATAAAATTATCCCTCGCTAACTATAAATACGTTTCCGACCAACCTTATTCCATGGTTGCAAGAAGGCGTTTGACGCCCCAAAAAAGCGTTTCAAGACGGGTTTTGGGGGCGGAGGAGTTGACGGCTCACGCGGCACGCGTGATAGAGGACAAGGTGTTTGAAATCAAGGCAATCGTTTACCTGTCCTTCGCCATAAACCTGATATTGCTCTTCCTCGTGCTCGGCGTCCTCCTCAAGTTGATGGGGTTCTGAATGGGCAAGCCGCGGGTCCTGGTCTTGGATGCCTTGAACACCGGAGCGAGAACCATTGCGTCATATCTTAAGGGACACTTGGGTGAAGACTTTAATGTTTCTTCGCACGGGATTTGCCTGCACTCGGAAGAAGACCGGGTTTTGAATGCAGACCACCTAGCCTCTTTTTACTGGTTAAACCGCGAAGCACTCTTTGATGCCTTGAAAGATGAGATGGGAATAAACCAACGCCAGGTAATGGCCAAGATACATTTTCTGAAGTTTAACTCAATCAATAAACTCGAGGACGGCCCGCACTTCCGGAAATTGGCGGAAGAAATCAGGAAAGCCGAACGCGGTTAGTCAATGCGCAACAGCAGGCGCTTGCCCATGACTTCCATGTACTGTATTTCCTTGCCGACTTCCACGTCCGACCGCATTTCTTCGGGAATTTGGACGTCAAACGTTTCATACGACTCCTTATCCATGAGTGTGGCGGTGGAACCGTCCGCGTTCACGATTTGGGAGCGCTTGCGCTCGATTATGGGGACTTCGCAGTCCGCGTCCGAGGACTTCATCAAGGAGTGCTTGGAGTCGTCGAACAGCGAGATGGCGACCGCGCTCACCTTTGCGGCGCCGTGCTTGCCGGGCTTGCTCTTGTCAACGCTCACGATGCGGCAGGGGTGGTCTTCGATGATTACGTATTTGCCTATCTTCAACGCGCCCATGGTGGAAAAAATCCGGTCAACCATTACGATAACACCTTAATAATTCTTTGAATCGTTATAGTTGAAATGAATAAAAAGCCTTTCGTGGATTGCCACTGCCACTTAGAGGAAAAGGATTACCCGGACTTGGGGGAAGTCCTGCAACGAATGGAAAAGGCGGGCGTTGCGTGCGTGGCTTCGGGCAGGAACCGCGAACAAAACGAGCGCGTTTTACGCCTGAAACGTTCCGGCGTGAAGGCCGCCGTTGGAATCAGCCCGCACGACGCGCAAGGCGTTGACTTGGAGGACGAGCTCGCCTGGCTTGAAGTGAACGTGAATGAGGCGTGCGCAATCGGGGAAATAGGGCTGGACTACCACCACTTCCATTCCCAAGAAGAGCGCGGCAAACAAGGCGAAGTGTTTGAGGCGATGCTGGGCTTCGCCGAAAAAACGGGCAAGCCAGCCATAATCCACTCGCGCAAGGCCGAGGGAGAAGTGTTGGAGGCGTTGGACTCGTTTAACTGCCGCGCCGTGCTTCACTGCTTTCTCGTGCCGCAACTGATTGAACGCGTTTTGGAGGCGGGACACGGCATTTCGCTACCAACGCTTAAAAACAAGTCTAGAGTTAAGTTAATCAAACGGTTGCCATTGAACAAAATCTTGTGTGAAACCGATTCCCCCTTCTTGTGGACGGGGAGAAACGAGCCCGCCAACGTGGTGAGCGTGTACGATGAAGTGGCCCGCGTGAAAGGCGTTGAATTAAGCGTAGTGCGCGACCTCGTCGGCTCGAACGCCGAAGAGTTGTTCGGGGGGTTTTGAAAAATGACTGACGGCGCAAAAGTGTTGCAGAAAATCAAGGCATTCGTCAAGACGAAGAAGGAGAAGCACATCGCGTTGTTCGTGGACGGCCCCAACCTGTTGCGCAAGGACTTGAAAGTGGACTTGAGCAAGGTAAAGGAACGCCTGGAAAAATACGGGCAGGTCAAGGTCGCCCGCGTGTTCCTCGACCAATACGCTTCCGACAAGCTCATTGAAGCCGTGACCAACCAGGGATTCGAAGTCGTGATAGTGCCCAGCGACGTGGACGTCGCCCTCGCCGTGGACGCCGCACGCTTCATCTACCACGAGCGAATGGACATTATCGCCATTGCGTCCCGCGACTCCGACTTCAAGCCGCTGCTCACAAAAGCCAAGGAAACCGGGAAGGAAACCATCGTAATCGGCTGCGACCCCGACTTCTCGGTCGCCTTGCAGAACACGGCGGACGTCGTACTCAAGCTCAACGAGTGAAAAAAATGGATAACCTGCCGGCAGGCCGCATAGTCAAACGCGTGGACTTGGCTCACGCAAGCCTGGAATCCGTGTTCACCGCGTTGCAGGACAAGAAATTCACGGGTTACGCCGCGCTCTGCTGCCAAGGCAAAAGCGGGCTGGAGGAAGGCATCATACTCTTTGACTCGGGCAACGGCGTGGGAGCGCACTACGAATACCTCCGGTTTGAAAAAGAGGTGGACGGCGAACCCGCTTTCGCGCGTTGCGTGAACGCGGCCCGCGCGAACGCCGTGGTCCTGGACCTCGTGCAGTTGACCCGCGACCAAGTGCAGGACGCGCTCGCAAACAATTCCGCCGCGTTGTTCGTGAGCACCCCCCAGTCAATAAGCAAATACGCGGGAAAGGGTTTCTCCGAAGAATTTGAAAAGGAATTAGCCGAAATCGCGAAAAAAAAGAAGAGCGAACTCCTGCAAAAATACCGTTTGAACGTGGCGATAAACATCCCCCCGAAAAAAATCGAGCAAAAAGATGAGGGGCACGAACCGTCAAAAGAGGAGAACGGCCGCATAAACGTGCCGCCGCTGGAGGAATGAAGAAGTGCGCGTAATAGGTTTTGCTTCAGGCAAGGGTGGCGTAGGCAAGAGCACCATCGCGCTCAATCTCGGCTTGATACTCGCCCAAGCCGGGCACAAAGTCGTGGTAATCGACGCCGACATCCACATGGCGAACCTGGGCGTGCTCCTGGGAGTGGAAACCAACCCCATAACGTTGCACAACGTCTTGAAAGGCGAAAACAGCATCCACGACGCCATTTACGAAGGCCCCTACGGGCTCAAATACGCGCCCTCCAGTTTGTCAATGGACCGTTCCGGCCTCGAACTCGGCAAACTCGCCGACGCCGTCAAAGAACTCTCCGACTACGAATTCATCTTGATTGACTGCCCGCCCGGCATCGGGGAAGACGCGGAAGCCGCGCTCGCGGCCTCACAGGAAATCATCATCGTGCTTACCCCCGAACCCAGCTCACTCGCCGACGCCTTGAAAACCAAGGCAATCGCGGAACACGAAGGCGCCAACATCCTCGGCCTCGTCCTCAACATGACCCTCGGCGACAAAACCGAGGTGCAACCAAGCGACCTCGCAACCGTGATGGATATCCCGATCCTCGCCATCCTCCCCGAAGACATTGAAGTGCGGCGCGCCTCGGCAACCCAGAAACCCGTAGTAATCCGTTCGCCAGCCTCCAAATTCGTTGCAGGCATAAACATCCTCGCCTCCAAACTCCTCGGCAAAAAAGTGGTTCCCCAACCAAAACCAAGAAAAGGATTCCTGTCCTCAATATTCTCGTTCTTTTCCCGTTTATTCAGCGGGGGCAAGAGGTGAATTCTTTGGGAGAAAAAAGGCCGTTCGACGTATTAAACAACGCGTTAAACAACAACGTTCTGGTTGCGCTCAAAAACAAGAAGGAGTTGCGCGGCACCCTCGCAAGTTTCGACGTCCACATGAACGTCGTGCTCGAAAACGCGGAGGAACTCGAAGAAGGCGAAACCAAACGCAAACTCGGAACCATGTTCGTGCGCGGAGACACCATAATCTTCATCTCACCCGCCTAAACAAACTCATTAAAAACATTTGCCGGCATAAAATTTGTTGCTTAACGGAGTCAATGGGCTCGTAGATCAACGGTAGATCGCTTGCATGGCATGCAAGAGGTTGCGGGTTCGAATGCCCACCTTTTTTCTTTTGGGAAAAGAAAAAAGTTAGGCGCACCAAAAAAGAAAAACGAAGGTTTTGATTTGGATGCGCCTTCGGGCAGGGAATCCCGTCGAGTCCACTAACCTTTCTTTTCTTCCCGAAGAAAAGAAATGTGCGAAACAAAGTTTCGCAACACACGCAAACGCGAAGCGTTTGCTTGGCGTTAACGAAAGAAAAGAAGGGGAAAGAAAGAAAACCGAGCTTTCCTTAGAAATAATGGAATAACGCGAAAGAAATTATTTTCTTTTCTTTGGTTTTCTTTTCCTTGATTTCGCGAGCTTAATCAATTTTTTAACCTTGGAACTCTTGCCCTTGTTGCTGGGCTTTCTTCCCTTCGCCCATTTTCTTTTAGTCGTTTTCATGCATAGCACCAAGCAAACATAAAACCGATATCTGGACTCGGTGAAAGAGTTCCTCAAACAGTCACCGGACTCAATCTTAACCTATCCGACCTGCTTTAAAGGTTATCTCCTTCATGCCACAAGGAAGCTTGACAAGCGCAGATTTCGTACGACGAGCTATAGTCCAGACGCCGTATTAATGGCTGAACACCTGCCAGAGGCTTGTATGGACACACCCTTTCCAGGGCAACCGAATTATCCTAATCGGCTTATAAAAACTGACTCCTACTTTATATAAAAAGCTTTTCTGTCATAGAAACTATATATCAAAGAGATTGAAAGGGCTCGTAGTCGAATGGTTAAGACGATCGCTTGACGTGCGATAGATTCGGAGTTCGATTCGGGCAAAGCGTTGCTTTGCAACTCTTCGCTCCGCGAAGATCTCCGCGGGCCCACTGAACCGCTTGGGGGGTTGCACCCCCCGATCGGGTTCACGCTCACCCCCCTGCATTTAGTTGATGAATTAATTCCTTGGACACGACCCCCTTCCTCTTTATAAAACCAAACGGTTTTGATTCCTTTTACGAATTTATTGCGCGAGCGGCTGCTGGCCCGTTTGAAACAAAGAAAAAAATAAATTAAAAAAAAGGGTTGAAAGGGGTTTTTTGTTTCCCGTTCAAAAATCAGTAGTCGTCCCTTCGGCCGTAACCGCCGCGTCCGCCGCCACCGCGGCTGCCGCCGTAACCGCCTCCGCCGCCACCGCCGTAACTGCGGCGCGGTTTGCGGTGCTTCTTGAAGCACTCGCGACAGTACACGGGCCTGCCCTCAGTGGGCTTGAACGGCACCTCGCACTCCTGCCCGCAGTCCGAGCAAACGGTTTTGTACGTTTCCCTGTCGCTGTCTCCTTGACTGCGGCGTTCGGTCTTTTCTTCATTCCCAGATTCCTGGGGGCTTGACTCATCTGAGTCGTCGTATTCACTCATTTCTTTTCTTCACCTATGTATGGCTCCCTTCCTAATCACTTTAAAATTCAGCTCCTACTCGGGGAACCACCTTCTATTCACTAAAAAATTGTTGTTTGAACGGGTTTTAAACCTATGTTTTGAAAAGAGTTTGCGTGCTCCTGAACCAAGCCAGGGTAACCGCTGAGGCGACCACGTTGCCGACGAGGTAGGCCCACCAGATGCCCTTGTAGCCGAGAAAAGTTGAAAGCGCGTAAGCAGCGAACACCTGCAGAACGAGGGTTGCCAGGGTTAGGACAAGGGGTGCGCGCGTGTTGCCGGTGCCGCGCACGAGGCCGAGCAAACTCACCTCTATTCCTATGAAGGGGAGGGCGAACGCAATCATTTGCAGGAATTCTGTTGCGAGGAGGGTTACCTCGGGTTCGCCGGGGAGGAATGCCTGCGTGATGGGGGTTGAGAAAACGTATAACGCGGCTGCGGACAACGCCATGAATGCGAACGAGACGGCCACGCTTTGGCGTGCAACCGATTTCAAGCGCCTGAATTTTTTGGCTCCGTAGGTCTGGCCTGCGAGGGTTGACGCGGCAAGCGAGATTCCCATCGCGGGAATTATTATGAAGCTGAAAATGCGTCCGCTCAAGCCGTAGGCGGCTAGGACGCCGGTTCCAAAGGATGCAGCAAGCCACGTCAACAAGAACATGCTGGTTGCGCGCAGGCCTTGTTCAAAGGAGGCGGGAAGGCCCAGCGAAAACAGTTTGCGGGTCAGGGCGTAATCGGGTTTGAGGGGAGTCAACTGAATTGCGTGTTTTCCGGAGAAGAGCAGGAAAATTGCGAGCGCGGCGGCAACGAACTCGGTGAACACGGTGGCCATTGCTGCGCCGGCCACTCCCAATGCGGGAATCGGGCCGAAACCGAAGATGAACAAGGGGTCCAAAGCGAAGTTGAGTAGGACGGTTGTGAGCATGATGTACATCGGGGTTCTGGCATCGCCGATGCCTTGCATCACGGATTGGAGGGCGAAGTAGGCGAAGATGAATGGGGTGCCAAGGAAAAACGTTTTAAGGTAGGCGGTTGCGGAAGCAAATACTTCGGGGGTGACGCCGAGCAGTCCTATTAACTGGTCGGCGGATGCCAGGCCGACCACGGTTATGACGAGGGAGGCGGCGATCATGGCCATCAGGGTTTGGGTTGCGACGTGGTTGACCGAGGAACGATTCCCGGCTCCCCAATGGTGGGATGCGAGGATGCGGCCCGCTATTGCCAAGCCAAATCCGAGGGAGGAGACGAGGAAGAGCACGGGAAAACTGGTTGCGACCGCGGCAATCGCGTCCGCGCCGAGGCGCCCCACCCAAAAAGCGTCAGTCAACTGGTAAACCGTGCTCAACAAGTTGGATGCGGTTATGGGAAGGGCCAGCGCCAGCAGCGCTTTGAGCACGGGGCCCCGCGTCAAATCCTTTTCAGCCATTGCATCAAATCCAGTAGCCGGGCGTGGCGCCCGCGAACTCGCTTGTTCCAACTGCCTGGTATTCCTTGTTGTTTATGACGGCGGTTCCAACTGACGGGTAAGAGCGGTAGTCAATGTCCGCGGTGTGCAGGAAGTCCGCCAGTTTCTTGCCTTTGATGCGCCGGCGCTTGCCAAGGGACGAGCCCTGAATCACGAGTTTCACTGTTCCCTCCTTGTTTTTCACGCGCACCACAGGGATTTCCCCTGCATCGAAAATTGTTTCCGCGTCGGCGTAGACCTGGAACCCGCCGGTTTCAACGTCCAACACGTAAACCTGGTAGTTCAAGGGCAGGCGGGGCCCACCCAAAAACAAGTCCATGAAGCCAACTATTTTTTCGGGTTTCAATTCGCCTGGCGAATTCTGGCAGGCGAGGACGCTCCACTGCCAGCCCACGTTAACCAGAGGCGCGTTCACGTGCACGTTCTCAGCGTAACCGAAGTCGGATTCAATGGTTTTTCCCGTGAGCGGCTCCAGTTCTTTGCATCCAAGCGCCTTCAAATCGCCTTTGGCGTCAATTGTTAGTCGGCCGTGCATTGGCGCGAGCACCCAGTGCGCGAAGACGCGGCCGAATTTCTCGAAAACGCATTTGTATCCGCCGGTGTTCGGCTTGATGCGTTGAAACGAGTAGTGCAGCAGCAACTCGTTTTCGCCGCCATCCGAAACCGCGACGTCCACCTCGTATTCGGGACACTTGCCCCGCCACGAAACCCGCCGCCGCGGCTCGTTCACGCGGACCCCGCCTTTTAGCGGGTCGTATTGCGCGTTGCAGGGCCCTTCCCCGACTGCGATGCTTTTGCCTTTGTAGCGCAACTCGTTGAACAAAAACGAGTTGGTGCCGTCAAAGGCGAGCGCGCAAAAGCCGTTGGCTTCGGTTCCCCCAACAAAAGCGTAAAGCCAGCCCTTTGAAAAAGGGGGCGAGCCGCCGCCGTATTCCGCGGGCAGCGAAAAGTGTTTCAAGTATTTTCTTGCCTGGCCGGGTTTGACTACTCGAAGCGAGTGCTTCATGGCCGGCCCGTTTTTTTCAAGGATGGGTTCGGCCGAGAAAACCAATACGTCTTCAGTGGTTGCCTTGACCATTTTACTTGATGAGTGTCAGCAGGAGGCTTGAAACCTTGCTGTTGGAGCCGTCTTCGTTCGTCAAGTCCTCGGTTTGCACGTCAAAACCGGTAATCTTCAAGTCGTGGAAGAAGCGGTTCTTCATTATTTCCTCAACATCTATTGCTCGCGAGATGGCGTGGCCGCGCGCCTTGAGTTTGACCTGGCTTGTGCCGTTGTTGAAGAGCGTGACCGCGGCGAGAACGTAACTCATCACGGGTTTTCGGCCCACATAAATCGTGGACGGGTCGCGTTGCTCCCTTTGTTGAGGGGGCTTTTCTTCGGGGGCGCTTCGGGGCGCATCCACTTTTTGTTCGGGTTGTCGTTCCACTTGTTGTTTTTCCATGGGAGATACCACCTTTCCAGGTAACACTAATCCGTTCAACGCTTTAAACGTTGCGGGGGGGAATGCCGGTAAACGAGTTCGGTGAACCGCCTGCCCTCCAAAACCATTCTCTGGACGAGGGTTGAGCCGCCCCGCTTGCGGATTTTGCGCGCCTTATTTTCAACGAGGACGTGATACGCCTTCAAGGCCGCGGCGAGGGCGTCGCGTTCGTGTTGGTTGGCGCAGGCGTAGCCCTTGGTGCACGACAACTTGAATTCTTTTGAAAGGGGTTGCCTGGGCGCGAACAGCTTGGTTTTCAACGCAGCTGCCAGGCGCTTGCATTGCCTTGCGGGGGGCTTGCGGTCGCTTGCAACGATGGTCACGTGGCGTTTAGCCGCCTGCAACAAGACGTCCGAAAAGGAGGCGTTGCGCTTGCTCCACAAGGACACGAGCTCGCCTTCGTAATTCACTACCGCAATTGCCGCCGTGGTGCCAGCGTCAAATCCCACTATGATGAGTCAGCCACCTCGGGAAATGAAAAAAAGGGGTTGAGGGGAAAAAAGAGGGGAGGGGTGAAAACTTGGTTTTCAGCCACTGGCTCCTTTGATGTAGAGAAGCATGTTCTGCATCATTTCGCGGCTGGTCGTGCCCGGGTCGAACGCGAAGTACACGACTTTTCCGGAGAACACGCCTTGGGACTCGACGATGCCGTAAGTCGCCGGCGACGTGGTCTTGCCCATGTACGACTCGATGTATGCGAGCACGTTCGCGTTGGAGTTCGGGAACACGTTGGTAAGCGTGCCCGAGAACGCGAAATTCGTTATTCCGTTGAACATGACGTGGTCCGGGTCTATGATCTTGAATTTGCCGTCGGCGTAAACCCTGCTCTCACCCGTCTTCTCGTGCATGAGCACGCCGCCGTAACGCACGGGCATGACGTCGCCGAGGAGGCCTATGCCGATGTCCCAGCCGAGGGCGTTGGGGTCGTCCGTGACGCGCGTGCACGCGTCCCCGATGACCACGAGTTTTCCGCCCACCTTCACGCGTTCGGCTATTGCCTTCCGCGCGGTCCTGTCGCACGTGGTGGACCCCTGCAACACGATTATGTCAAAGTTGTTCAGGGCGCCGGGCACGACCGCGTCCGGTGAAATTGAGCCCGCGTAAGCTATGCCGGCCACCTGCATGTTCTCGGATTTAATCAGGTACTCGAATTGTGGTGATGCGCGGCCAACGGTAACTACCTTGATGTAAGGCGCGGGAAACAATGAGCCAATGACGGGCACGGAATGCAAGTCAATGTAACCGAACTTTCCCGCAATGAAGAGTCCGAGAACCACGATTAAAATCAGCGGAATAAAGCTTTCCCCGTAACCCTGCGTCGGAGCATATTGGCCTTTTTTCTTCATTTTTCGCATCACCAACGAATTATTACTAAAGTTAAAGGCATCAACTCTTTTATAAACCTTGTTTAAAACCCGGTTGAAGCCCCCCGCTTTAGAACAGGGAAAGCAGGGTTGCACCCAAGCCGATGACGGCGGCGGTTTTGACCACGCGGCCGACGGCCGCGAAGAACAGGAATTCCCCCCAATTCATTTTGGTTGTTCCCGCGGCAATTGGAAGCATGTCCCCGAAAAACGGGACCCACGGTGAAAGCAGGAGGGCGTAACGCCCCCACTTGCGCATCCATTTCTCCGCTTTTTTCTCGTCTTTCGGGTCGCGTTTGACTAACCAGGTTCGGATGCCTTTCAAGCCTACCACATAGTTCACGGTGGAGGAAGCGAGCGAGGCGATTAACACTACGAGGAATACCTGCCACGCGGGGTAATAAGCGATGGCAAGTATTATGAAGGGCTCGCTGGGCCACGGCAACAGGGAAACGCTGAAGAAGGCAACTAACGCCAGCCCGAGCAACCCGTACGCTTCCAGCAAACCTGCGAGGAAAACTATTGAGTCCATTTACAACAAAAAGAAAAGGGAGGCAAAATAAAAAGCAGTCAGAGACCGCACGCTTTTTTGAGGGCGGCCGCCTTATCCGTTTTCTCCCACGTGAACCCGGGTTCTTCGCGGCCGAAGTGGCCGTAAGCAGCGGTCTTCGCGTAAATCGGGCGCTTCAACTTCAAGTGTTTGATTATTTGCGCGGGCTTGAACGCGAACTCCTTGCGCACGGCTTCAACGATTTTTTCTTCTTCAACCTTGTTCGTTCCGAAGCAGTCCACGCGCACGCTCACCGGGTCGGCAACCCCGATGGAGTAAGCCAACTGCACCTCACACTTGTCGGCCAACCCCGCCGCAACCACGTTTTTCGCGACGTAGCGCGCCATGTAAGCAGCCGAGCGGTCCACCTTGCTGGGGTCCTTGCCGCTGAAGCAGCCGCCGCCGTGGCGACCCATGCCGCCGTAGGTGTCCACAATTATTTTTCTTCCGGTCACCCCCGAATCGGCTTCGGGCCCGCCCACCGCGAACACGCCGGTCGCGTTGATGTGGTACTTCGTTTCCCGGTCCACCCATTTCCCGCAAACCGGCTTGATTACGTGCTGGATTACGTCGGAGTGGATTTTGTCGAGTGAAACCTTTGGGTCGTGGTGGACCGCGATGACGACGGCGGTGACGCGCCTGGGTTTCCCGTCCTCGTACTCCACGGTCACCTGGCTCTTGCCGTCGGGCCTCACCCAGTCCAGGATTTTTTGTTTGCGCACCTCGGAGAGGCGGCGCGTCAACTTGTGCGCCAACGAAATCGGCAACGGCATCAACTCGGGAGTATCGTTGCAAGCGAACCCGAACATCATGCCCTGATCTCCGGCACCCTGCTCGTGCTCCTTGGTTTGGTTGACGCCTACCGCGATGTTCTGGCTTTGCTCGTGGACGCTGGTGAGGACCGCGCAGTCCTTGTAATCGATTCCGTACTCGGGGTTCGTGTAACCGATTTCCTTGAGCGTGTTGCGGACCACGCCCGGAATGTTAACGTAGCCCTTCGTGGTCACCTCGCCCGCAACCATAACCAGACCCGTGGTGGTCAGGCACTCAACGGCAACGCGCGAGTCCGCGTCCTGTTCCAGCATCGCGTCCAGAATCGCGTCACTCACCTTGTCGCAGATTTTGTCGGGGTGCCCTTCGGTCACGGATTCAGATGTAAACAATTCCTTCTTACTCATTTTTCATTTCCCCTCGTTAATTTAATGGGCCCGGGGAGATTTCCACGAACCTTTTCTTTGTAAAGAAAAGGTTCATCAAAAGAAACTCGTTGGTTTCTTTCCGATGAAACGCTTTCTTTCCCAAAGAAAGGGTTTCGGTTTGAACTCCCGACCTTTCGATTATCAGTCGAACGCTCCACCAAACTAAGCTACGAGCCCGCGTCAAGTTATTTGGTTCGGCGCGTTTTTATATTTTTACTATTAACATTAGTCGTCCTATATGTTGGCTTTGAGGAGAAAAATTAGCTGAGGCTCATTTCAACGTTGACTGTAGGCGGGATGCGGATGCGCATGACTTCGCGGAGCACGCGGTCGTCCGCCTTCACTTCAATGAGGCGTTTGTGCACGCGCAACTCCCATTTCTCGTAGGTGTCCGAGCCGTCCCCGCAAGGCGTCTTGCGCGTGGTGACCTTCATCTTCTTGGTGGGCAGTGGTATGGGTCCCTTCATTTGGATGCCGGCTTTGACCGCGATGGACTTGATCTGGTTGCAGACCTCGTCCAGCGCCTGCCTGTCCTGGCTCTCCAGTTTGATTCTCGCTTTATTCATGTGTGGGACCAAACCTCTTTATTAAAAAGGAAAGGGAAGAAAGGGGTCAAATTGGTATTTAACCCTTTTTGGGCGTGACCTCGAGGACGATGCCTGCCGCAACCGTCTGACCCATGTCGCGCATGGCGAACCTGCCGAGCGCGGGGTACTCCGAATACTTCTCCACGCACACCGGCTTCGTGGGACGAATCTCCACGATTGCGACGTCACCCGTCTTGATGAAATCGGGGTTCTCCTGCATGGTTGCACCCGTCTTGGGGTCCTTCTTTTCCAGTATTTTAGTGATGTTGCAGGCGAGTTGCGCGGTGTGCAAGTGGAAGACCGGCGTGTAATTTTTGCCGATTGCGGTCGGGTGGTTCAACACCACGATTTGCGCCTTGAATGATTCGGCGACCTGTGGCGGGTTGTCGGGGTGTCCCACGACGCTTCCGCGCTTGACTGCCTTCCTGTCGATGCCCTTTATTGCAAATCCCACGTTGTCTCCGGGTTCGGCTTGAAGCAGTGCCTGATGGTGCATTTCAATGCTTTTCACCGTGCCCGACACGTTTTCGGGCATGATGACCACGGTGTCGTTGGGCTTCAAGATGCCCGATTCAACGCGGCCAACTGGAACCGTTCCCTGGCCGGTAATGGTGAAGACCTCTTGGATGGGCAGGCGCAGCGGCTTGTTCAACGGCTTCTCGGGCGGGATCAGCGCGTTCAACGCATCAACGAGGGTGGGGCCGTTATACCAGCCCAGGTTCCCGCCCTTCTTGATCACGTTGTCGCCCTTGTAACCGCTAATCGGGATGAAGGGGATCTTGTCCACGGGGTAACCCATTCCCTTGAGTTTCGCCTTCAAGTCGCTTACCACCGCGTTGTACTTGTCTTGCGAGAATTCCACTGCGTCCATCTTGTTGACGGCGATGACGAACTGCTTGACGCCGAGAACCTTGATGAGGAACGCGTGTTCAATGGTTTGCGCTTGAATGCCGTCCTTGCACGAAACCACCAGCACGGCGGCGTCGGCCTGGCTTGCACCAGTAATCATGTTCTTGACGAAGTCCTTGTGCCCGGGCGCGTCAATGATGGTGAAGTAATACTTGTCGGTCTTGAAGTCCTTGTGCGCGATGTCAATGGTCACGCCGCGTTCCCGCTCTTCCTTGAGCGCATCCATCGCGAAAGCGAACTCGAAAGTCGCCTTCCCGACCTTTGCGGCCTCTTCCTTGAGTTTGCGCAACTCGTTTTCGGAGAGCGCGCCGCTGTCGTACAGCGTTCGCCCTACCAGCGTGCTTTTTCCGTGGTCCACGTGCCCCACGAAAATCAAATTCATGTGTGGTTTCTCAGCCATTCACAAACCCTCCTTAAATCCTTGATGGTTTCCTTTAACAATAGCCATTGTAAGCCTTTCGACTATTTCAATCCCTAAACTAATTAAAAAACCATTTAAAAAAGGTTTTGTTGTAAACTTATCATGAGAAAACTGCTTTTGTTGGCTGCACCTCTCCTGTTGATGGGGTGCCTAATGGAATCGCAGGTGTGCGTGGACGGGAACTGCACCAACGCGTCCGTGAACGCGTCCCTGGAACTGCCGGAATCCAACCAAAGCGTTTTCCCGACGTTCAACTACGGTTACTCCCCGCTCTTCAACCTTTACTCGGATTTTGATTCGGTTCGCCTGGGCGAGTCATTCAAATTCAAGTCGCGCCTGGACTTCGGGTCCGACGAACCCGCTTACGCCAATGTCTCCGCACTAGGAGGCGGCGCAACGGGGTCGCACGAAGTGGAAAACGACGGCAAGCCCGCGGAATTCGAGTACTTGTTTGCGGGCAAGAAGGTGGGCGAATACGAGGTGTCTTTTGCCGCGCAAATTTATTACGCGAACAACTCGCTCTACAACTCGCTTCAGGACTCCTTCCGCGTAACAGTGAAACCCGTCAAGTATTACCACGACGAACACGAAAACGCTTCAATTGAAAAAGCGGCGCAGTCGTTCGCAGTCGCCGTGCCCGTCCGCGTTTCGCGCATCGCGGTTTACGGCGAAGGAAATCCCGTCATTTGGTTGTGCCGCGACCTGGACGGCAAACCCGTTGAAAGCAATTGCGTTACGGCTAACGCCACCGAAAAGAATGGGTGGCACGCAATTGAGGTGGACGCCGAACTCGGTGCGGGCAAGCAATGGATTGTAGTGGAAAACTTTGACTGGTTCACGGACTTGTACGGCGAATACGATTCCAACGCCCTCGTGTCAGAGAACGGTAAATGGGTTCCAAGCAGCAGGAACTTCTTTTTTGAGGCATCCAATTAGTTGTCCAAGTAAACTTCAATCCTTCGCCATCCCTTGCCGGCGCTCTTTCCTTTTTTGAGGCGGATGCGGCCGATTTCGCTTACGTCGGCAACGTGCGTGCCGCCGCAGTCCATCACCCAATCGCCGAACCGCCATTTGCGGTGGCATTCCTCGTCCGTCCAAACCCTGACGGCGCCCCCAGCGGCAATGACTTTGTTCGCTTTCCCCTGTATTTCCGCGATTTTTTCGGGCGTAATCGGTTCGGAAAACAAGTAATCGTTGTCCGCCTTGCCGGGCTTGATTCGCCCCGAAGTGCACTCTGCTTTCGGGTCCCACTCCTTGAAAAGGAAGTACACCACGTGCAACGCCGAGTGCAGGCGCATTATCTCGTAGCGCCGTTCCCAGTCAATCACGCCGTGCACGGAGTCGCCCTTCTCCAATCCGCCCCCTTCAATGAAGTGCGCTATTTTCTTGCCTTCCGCGTCCGCGTACCTCGTATCGGTCACGCGCACCGCGTTCAAGAAACCCGTGTCGCCGGACTGGCCGCCGCCCTCCGCAAAGAAAAGCGTTTGATTCAATACGACGAACCCGTTGCCTACGCCCGTCACCGTGGCATTAAACTCCTTGGCGTACGCGTCCTCCCAATAAAGCTTGCGCGTGTACGAAACCATTTCACTATCTCAGGGTTATGGCGTTAACCGGGCACTCCCTCACGGCTTTCTCAATGAATTCCTTGGGATCCCCTTTCGGGTTCTTGACGTGCGACTTGCCGCCCACCATTTCAAAGGTGTTGGGCGCCGTTGCCTCGCAGTGCCCGCAGCCGATGCACTTCTCCTCGTCAACCTTCAACAACTCAAACCACCCCGCTAAAAAACACGAATGCATTTATTATAAATACTGGGACGCCCCCAAAAATTCTCGTAGTGAGTGGCGATGGCAGGCGGTTTACTTCATCAAAATTGAATGCTCGCGCGCCTACTGGAAGCCTCACGAAACACATTGATTTTGACGTGGATGGTGTAGTGGTTAGCATCGGGGATTGTGGATCCCCTGACCCGGGTTCGAGTCCCGGTCCACGTCCTACCGCTCCTCTTTATTATTGCGGGGCGCGAATAGAATTTCGGGGAAAGAATTGGAAATGGATTTGACGCCGGTTCGCGGTTGCCGCGACTTCACTCCGAAAGACGCGATTGCGCGCGCGCGCGTAACGGACGTTTTGCGCTCCGTATTCCAAAAATACGGTTACCCGCCCCTTGAAACGCCTGCCTTGGAGAACTTTGAAACCCTTTCAAGCAAATTCGCGGGCGGAGAAGAAATACTTAGGGAAACTTATTGCCTGAAAGACCAGGGCGGCCGCGACCTCGGGCTGCGCTACGATTTAACGGTCCCGCTCTGCCGCGTCATCGCGTCAAACCCGCGGCTGGCAATGCCGTTCAAACGCTATCAAATCCAGCCGGTCTGGCGGGACGGCCCAATCAAGGCGGGCCGCTACCGCGAGTTCACGCAATGCGACGTGGACGTGCTCGGCGTTGAATCCTTGAAGGCGGACGCCGAAATAATTTGCCTGGCGCAGGACGCCTTTGAAGCCCTTGAACTCCCCGCGAAAATGAAGGTGAACAACCGCAAGGCGTTGAATGCATTGCTGGAAAAAGCGGGCGTTCCAAAGGAAAAAGAAGTCCAGGCCATTCTCTCAATTGACAAACTCAGGAAAATTGGTTTTGACGGCGTGCTAAGAGAACTAATTGAAGAACGCGGGCTGGAAGAGGAAACGGCGCGCGCCGCGCTCAACTCGTTCAAGGAATTTGAAGGCAAAAACAACGAGGAAAAAATTGCGTTGCTCGAAAAAAAACTCGGCAATTGCGAGGGCGTGAAAGAGTTAAAGGAATTGCTCGCGTTCTCCAACTCCTTCGGCGTGCAGGACTTCGTTGAAATCGCGCCCGAACTCGCGCGCGGACTCAATTATTACACGGGAACCGTGTTCGAGGTTTACGCGTTGGACAACGAAATCAAGTCCAGTTTGGCCGCGGGCGGGAGGTACGACGATTTGGTGGGCGCTTTCGCGGGGAGGGAGCGCGTGCCCGCCGTGGGCATCTCGTTCGGCTTGGACGTGATTACCGCCGCCAAGGACTTCTCCGTTGGCGAGAGCGTGGCGCAATGCTTCGTGGTCCCAGTAAAGGATTGTTTT
>Ga0210057_1003585_pt1 | contig 21309 bp, 24 predicted proteins | sample CryGeyCG2114_010_2_FD_183968 | JGI IMG/M metagenome (GOLD analysis project Ga0210057, IMG submission 183968) | Groundwater microbial communities from aquifer - Crystal Geyser CG10_big_fil_rev_8/21/14_0.10 (SPAdes) (version 2) | ecosystem: Environmental > Aquatic > Deep subsurface > Groundwater ...
TTTTTCTTCATGGATATCAAACAGAGGACCGTGTGGTACAAAAAGGTAATGCCCGCGTTTTGATCTGACCTTCACGACAAGGGCGATTGCATGTAATTTATCATTTTCATAAAGCCCAATTCTTTCGATCTCACGACCACAAAGAATCTGAAATTGACCCCATTCCCACGAGTGGTGAAAGCTTGGCTCGCCAACATGCTCAAAGAATTTATTCCAAATCGATTTATCTGAAATTGGCTTGATTATCATTAATTATTGACAACATCGTTTATAATGGCTGTCACTTTTTTTACCTCATCCAAAGATATATTTGTAGGCAGATTTATTATTTTGTTATTTATTTCTTCAGCGACAGGACAAGATCCGCGAACATATCCAACTCGTTCAAGATCAAGCTCTTTTGGAGCCACAGGTTGGGTATACCACGATCCGAGAAGAACACCTTTTGAGCTAGAATGACTTAACGTTTTTTTTCGATCCCCAACTATCAATGGATATCTAGATAAGGGACCGGAGTATTTTATTGAATTATTTACAATATTATTGTTGTAATAGTCTATTGCTGCAGTTCTGCGATCGACGACGTCGTTAAATGTGTCGAGTTGTCGGAGTAGCAGTAGCGCGCAAACATTCGGGAAAGAATGAAGGAATGTAATATCAAATTCACCTTTTTTCTCTCTCGTCGTAATTTCCTTTAATATCAAGCTAAAGTAGTTTAAGAAAGCATGAAATATTTTTCCCAGCCATATACTATAGGTTAATTTAATTAAATATGCCTGAAGTTGATAAATTAGAATTTGAAAAATAAACCAGTATGACGGTAGAGTCAGTTGGCGCTCCATATCGCGCATTTTCGTTGTAATTTTTTTATTTCTTGAAACGATGGCTCCGCCAAAAACGCTTGAAAAGGCTTTGGAACGGCCAAACGACATCATAATAGATCCTTCATATTTTTTCATATAAAATTTTTCGGGATCAAAACCATGGGCAACATCATGAATCAGCTCAATTTTATGTTTTTTTGCAAAGGACGCAATCTCAGTTTGAGATGCGGGCGATATCCCAAAGGTGTGTTGTAGAACAATAACTTTTGAACGCTTTGAGTATTTTTTCCCCAAATCATCAATACTCATTGAGTAATCATCTGGATTGATATCGACATATACCGGTTTTAAATTCAGCGCCAAGATAGGTAAAACCACAGCTTCACATGTGAAGCCTTGTATTAAAATTTCGTCTCCCACATTCAAATTTAAACATTTTAAGTATTGGTGCAGAGCTGCGCGACCAGTTAAAAATGTTGAAATTTGAGAATCGGACCCAAAAAAACGAGATTTGAGACGTCGTTTAATGTATTGTTTTGACTTCCCTCTTCTCCACCTCAATGGTTGAAAAAGTAATTTTAATGCTAAAGCGGCGTCTGCCTTGGTTATGTTTGGTGCAAAATCTGTGATTATCATAAATTAGTATTTACCTCTCCCCCACTGCTAATTTGTTTCAGTAGCCTACTTAGATCAGTATCTGCAAATTTACCCTCAATTAGAACTACAGAGTCTTTATTAATTTTTTCCAAAACTAAATCTATCAAACTTGAGACGTCGTTTAATGTAATTATCTGATTACTTTGATTTTTCTTATCAAATGATTTATCTGTTGTGTAAAGTTTGATTTTTGCCCCTGTTAGTTGATCGACAATTTTACTATAAGATTCGCTCTTCTCTACTCCCAACTCGATTATTCCCTGAGTAATGATTATTTTATTTTCAGATGGAAAAACTTTCAAAACATCAATTGCAGATAGAAAACCATCAACATTAGATGTCGCTCCGTCATGGATGAATGTTGTGCCATGTGCTCCTTTTTGAAGCGATAGTTTTCCTGAAATCTGCGAAATAGAATTTGCTGCGGTAAATATTGCATCAAAACTCATGCCGAGATCATGCGCGAGGCCTATACATGGAAGTAAATTTAATATAGCATGCTTCCCGAGAAGATCTGTTTTGACACCAAACTCGAGATTCCCGATCTCAACTTTTGCAGTAGTTCCAAGCGGAGTAACCATTATTTCTTTAGCTGAAATATCATCATCTGCTTGTCCATACTTCTGACAACCTGGCAAGTCATTTGACAAACTCTCAATATTTGGCACAGTTGAGTTAATATATATTTGATTTGTTTTTGAAACATTGTAAAGAAGAGACGACTCCTCTTTCATAAGAGCTTCCCTGCTCCCATAAAGGTCAAGATGTTGATTTCCAAGACCAGTCAAAATTCCAGCTGAAAATGGTATATATCCAACTGCAGATTTGATTTCGCCTGCTTTGTAAGCTCCTACCTCAATAATCATAATCTCAGTATCTTTGGTAAGGTTATTATTGATGCATTTTGCGATGCCGACATCTGTATTCATATTCTTATCTGTTTTTGCAACCTTGTATTTTGTCGACAGAATGTGAAAAAGGTATTCTTTGACTGAGGTTTTTCCAAATGATCCTGTAACTCCGATAAAGATCGCATCAGATTTTTTAATTTTTATTCGAGCCTTCATTATCAATAATTTTCGAGCAATGCTTGATGGAATGCTTGTGATACTGACAATTATTGAAACGATAAATAGCGCTACAAAAGGCGAAATAATCAATGAGTAGAATGCAAACTGATAAGCTACGCGGCTTTCAAATATATAGAGAAAAGATATTAGGAGAAATAATACGAGCAGGCTAACATTCAAGATGTTGCGCAAAGTTAGGGCTGGTCTTTTCACTTTTGGGTTGTAGAGTGTGTGTAGCCAACCGGATTCGCGGTACATTGAAATAATCCGATCAAGGCGATATTCTTTGATTTGAAAGACATAAATCAAGTGAATACCCTTTATCAAAATCCAGAGGTAATTTACGAGTATTAATAATATCATCTTTACACATTATACGGCATTGTGATGCAGTTTAGGCACTTAAAAATGTCTCGATTTTTTCCCAAACTAAATCTGGTTTGAGTAGCGGCAAAGCATGGCCAATTCCTGGAAATACATGAAGCTTGGAGTTTGGAATATTCTTTTCAAGCTCATAAGCCCAGAGAACCGGCGTGTATGTATCTTCTTCGCCCCACAAAATGAGTGTTTGGGCATTAATGTCGGAAACTTCTTTGGTCATATCTTGGGTTAGAATTTTGCGTAAATTTTTCTCAAGACGCGGAAAATTTAGGATGTCTGACCCGCGATGAAAAATACGATAATAAGGTGTTTTTAAGATTGGCTTTACCATATCTACGAAAGTTTGAAGCGGGAGTGGAAGTTTTTGAACCATCTTTACCGTTGTTGAAATTTTATTACTTCTTTTAAATGCCGACCCACAGAGAATTAATCGATTTATTCTATCAGGACAACGACTGGCAATATATATTCCAATTTCTCCTCCAAAAGAATGTCCAAAATAGTCAGGCTTATTAATATTTTCAATTTTTATAAAATCCTCAATTAGTCTAGCGTAACCTTCAATCCCCCAGTGTGGAGGTGGTGGGTCACTTTTACCAAATCCTGGAAGATCAAGAAGATAGCATGTATATTGGCTAGATGCAATTTTTGCTAGTTTATGAAGACTATAGAGGTCTCCTCCCCAACCATGAACAAATATAATTGGTGGTCCTTTTCCTAGTTTTTTAAAATGAATTTTTCGTCCACAAATGGTGGTATACATAAGATTCTATTTTTTTGCTTTTATCTCAGATTTTAAAAGCTCTTTAAACTTTTCAGCCGAGTTTGGGGTTTCTAGTTTCTTACCGTTCATATAAAAAGTCGGTGTTCCTTTAACTCCAAATCCAAGACCTGAAGTATAGTCAACCTGCACTTTGTCCTTCGTTTCTTTTGATAAAAAATCTGTTTGAAATTGATCTAAATTTAGACCAATTTCTTTTGCATATTTATTGAACAATTCTGATGGATCGGCGCTTTCTGACCATTCTTGTTGATTTGTAAATAATTGATCATGCATGAGAAAATACTTGTCTTGATTGCCCGCAGCAACAGCTGCCTGTGCTGCTACCCTTGCATTGGCGTGAATACTGTCTAATGGAAAGCTTCGATAGACAAACTTTGTCTTACTCATGACGGAGTCTACAAAGTCTGAATCAGATTCTAGCTCTTTGAGAAGCGCTGTATACGCTCCACACGCTGGACATTGGTAATCGCTGTACTCTACGAATGTGTTATCTCCATCCGTAGTCCACTTCACATGATCGTCTTTTGAGACCTTTGTCAATTCTGGAAAATATTCAATTTGGGGCTTACTAGTAAGCACAAATGAGGCATATAAAAAGATTATTGTAGCTAAAATTCCACCACCAAAAATAAAAATTTGTTTTTGTTCCATAAAGTATTATACAAATATTATTAATCTATATCAGTGAATTTATTTGTTTGATGAAATCATTTCATTAATAATGTCTACTGAGAATTCAGACGATATCCTTTGATAAAAATCCCAAAGTATTGCTGCATCATCGAATGCGCGGTGCCTATTGTCACAGTCAAATCCAAAGCGATTAATTATTGAGTCTAAATTATGTTGTCTGAATTGTGGATAAAGTCGCCTTGACAACTGGACAGTACAAAGTCTACTCCATTGTTTTGTTAGACCTTCTCGCTCAAATTCATGACTTATAAATCCATAGTCAAATCCTACATTGTGTGCGACAAAAATCGAGTCATTTAAAAGTATATTTACCTTATCTTTTACATCGCTAAAAGTTGGTTTTCCCACAAGCTCGTTGTCTGTAATTCCTGTCATATTTCTTGTAAACTCCGGAATTAGAATTTTTGGGTTTATAAGTTGTTTATATTTTGCTACAACCTTCCCTTTTTCAACTCTGATAATACCGATCTCAATTATTCGATCAGACTTTGCGCTTACTCCAGTGGTTTCAACATCAACAAACGAAAGGTTCATAGTTTTTCATTATATACTCAAATTTGGCTGTTTAGTTTTTGCTTATCTTCCCACTCTTTTATTACTGCGCGAACCTCTTCTTCAAAGTCTGGGATATATATTATTTCGATCTTTCGATTGTTTCCTTCATTTACTCTTTCAATATCGGTTTTGCCTTCGTAGTAAAATTTAGAAATCATTTCCGGGGTTTTGTGACATGCGTATACAATTGTGGTAATTCCTGCCCAGTAAGAAGCTGAGAAGCACATATTACAACATTCCAATGTATCGTAAAGCGTGGCACCCTTTAGATTGCTTGTATTAAGATCTTGGCAAGCCTTTCTTATCGCAGCGATATCGCAATGTGCTGTTGGATCATTTAAATTGTATCCGATGGAAATTCCTTCAGCAATTATTTTTTCATCTTTAACAATGATTGAACCTGCTGGAAAACCACCTTTTTTCATTGATTCTCTCCCCTGTTCTACTGCGAGCTTGAGGTACTGTTTATCAGTCATATGTTTATATGATATCAAAATTGTTTTAAATAGGGATTATCCCGAATCGGGATAATCCCTAAATCAATCCCTAAATCATAACTGCTATTGACAATTGGCTAACAATAATCAAATTAGATCGGTTTTATTTTTGACAGCAGGGAGGTATTTTTTCACTAGACGATTTCTTCTTCGAATCTTTTTGCGCTTTTATCAATCGATACAATCCATATCCCGCAAGAAGCACAAATGCAAAGTCAAGTCCGGGAATACGCCAGACAAATTCGGTCACCGTTAGTGCGACTTGATTTATTTGCTTTGTTACCGCGACCTCTCCCATTTCCATCGAAAGATTTCCGGTGAGAGTAAGCCCAATCATGAGAAATCCTGTCACTACAAATACTACACAGGCAATGATATTTGAGACAAAGATAGGATAGGTATTTCCTGCAACTGAAATGGTGAGCACTCTTTTTTTAAAGATTGGATTTTCAAGAAGATTTTTCTTTTGGATAAAAAATGAAGCAATATATAAGGGTGTGACCATGCCAAGGACATAAGCCATGCCAACGCCCAGTGCAAATACAATCGATGGAGAGACGGCGCTGAGCGTCATAACGCCGAGAAGCACAGGTGCGCAACATGCTGATGTTATTCCGGAAAAAATTCCCAGAGTGAAAGTTGATGCGATATCATTCTTGTTTTGTTTTTGATGAAATCGAAAATTCATCGGAAGCTTTACCCCAAGAAATGAGAAAAAACCGACGATGATCATAATGAATCCACCGATGACATATGTGTAGTTGTGGAAACTAAAAAAAAGATCAGAAAGAAACTTTGCTCCTAGTACGACCGGAAGCATTACTACGAAAATTCCTGCAGAATAAACAAGGGTCATTCCGATGACGTGCTTTCGCTCTTTGAAAACATTTCCTAAATAAGCTGGGAAAAGATAGGTGATGCAACATGGAGCAAATAATGCTACCATACCCGCAATGAATGCGGCAAACAGAGAGATTTAATACATAGTTATTTCTTCACAACAGTTGCTGTAATATCTGCAGACATTTTTGCATAATTTGGATTATCAGTTTCAATAAAGATTGTTCGAGTTAGATCTCCAAGGTCTGTGTCATCTTTGTGAACCGCAGGATCAAACGAAACATGTACGGTAGTTGACTCATAAGGCTTAAGCGATTCACCTTCGACAGAAGCACTTGTACATCCACATGAGGTACTAACTTTTGTTATGTTCAGGGGTTGTGGTGTGCTGTTTGTCAAAGTAAATGTAGTTGTTGCGATGTCACCATATATTACTGTTCCCAAATCTTGCGAATCGGGCTGCAACATCAAGCCAACCCGTTGTTCTCGGTATGCTTGTGTCCCTCCCTCAAGATCATAGATTGTCGTATAGCCCATTGATGCCAAGGTCTGAGATGCTTCACGGCTCATGGATCCAGAACGACAGTAAATAAGGATTGGAGTGCTTTTGTCTGCTGGAAGTTGGTCTTTATTTTCTTCAAGTTTGTCATAGGGAATAAATGCATCTGAATCTGAGATATGTGTTTGTTCTGGTGTATGAACGTCGAGGACAAACGTTTCGGGCTTTGCAGAAAGTTCGTCAAATTGGTCGGGGCTGACGAGCTGAATATCAGCATCTGACAAAGTACCAGCGTTTTGGTCTGTTCTTTGATCTTTCAGGGTATAAAAATATACTCCAGTAATAATAAAAATGAATACGACAATAATGATATTTTTACTCATATAATTATTCATTCACTTCGGAAACTTCGGCTACTACATTTGCCTCTGCGGTAAATACCAATTGTGGGTTTGAATTATCATTTGTTTCCATTGTTATTTCTCTTGAAATAGCTCCGACTCCACTGGGACCATGAAATGCAGGATCATATGTGGCGATTACTTCAGCAGTTTTTCCTGGTGGTATCTCGGACACATACTGAGACTTGGTATGCATACCAAACTCTGGCGAGGTTGTATTCCCTATTTTTATTTGTGCTGTTGTGCAGGCACAGGAAGTCACCACATTAAATATTTTTAAAGGTTCAGTTCCATCGTTTTTTATCTTATATGTTGCGCTTACTTTTCCATCGCTTATTCCAATCGTTCCCCAGTCATGATCAGTTTTACTTATTATTGACGCTTTTGCATTTGATGATGTCTCAATTTTTGAGGTTGAACCGCTCATATTTACCAAAGCATAACTTCCTCCGACAAGAACGAAGAGACCGATAATAAATCCTAAAATTAGTTTGACATTCATACTGTTTTTTTAAATTTATAAAGAGTTCAGAGTTTTTTTAAATTTTTCAAAACAACCTGATGCACAGAAATAATGTTCTACCCCATTTTCTTTCAATGCGTATCCTGCAGTCTTCGGGCTAATTCTCATCCCACAAACTGGATCGTGAACAAGTGGCAACATTTCTGACATTTTTTTTGAGAAACCTGTTGTAAGTTCGTCATCCGCATGCCGTTCGATTAGAATTTCACGAAGTAAATCGCTTGCCTTTATAAAGTTTTTGTGCGAAAGTTTATAGTAAATTTCTTTCCCGTCTTTACGAGTGGTGACGACATTGACTTTTCGTAAAACCATGAGATGTTGGCTGAGATTTGCCTGTTCGAGATCTAGCATCGTTTGGATTTCAGAGACTGTAAGTTCCTGATCACGTAAAAGATGGATTATCTCAAGCCGTTTTTCATTGGCAAGTGCTTTTAGGAGTTGGGAGTGAAGCTGAAAAATAATATGATACATATTCGATTAATTGAATATATATCATTTTATTTCCTTTGTCAAGGATCAATTATTAGCACTACTTGTCCTCCCAAGTTTTTATTATTGATTTAACCTTTTCTTCAAAGTCTGGGATAAAAACTAGTTGGATCTTCCGATTGTTTTCCTCATTCAAGTTTCTGATATCTTTCCCGCCTTCGTAGTAAAATTTCGAAATCATTTCTGGGGTTTTACGACATGCGTAGACTATTTTTGTAATTCCTGCCCAGTAGGCAGCTGAAAAACACATATTGCAACATTCCAATGCATCATAAAGCGTGGCACCTTCTAGATTGCTTGTGTTAAGAGCTTGGCAAGCCTTTCTTATTGCAGCGATATCGCAGTGTGCTGTGGGATCATTTAAATTATATCCGATTGAAATTTCTTCAGCAATTATTTTCCCGTCTTTAACAATTGTTGAACCTGCTGGAAAACCACCTTTTTTCATTGATTCTCTCCCCTGCTCTATTGCGAGCAAAAGGCATTGTTTGTCAGTCATATTTACCAATCTTACCATTTACTCATACAATTCCTCTTTAATTTTATTTTTTTTCTACTATTTCCCAGTTCCATCCTAAAATCCATCCAGTGTCCCAAGCTGACGCAATTGCAGCGATACCTCCCCATACAAAAGTACCAAATGTCAAATTCCGGCTTCTCATAGCTGATAAATCCATTCCGTGCGTCCACCAATTTGTCACAAGTAGCGAAAATCCAGGAAGAATCCAGACTATTGCGCTGCATAAAATCCATAAAACCGTCATCGCAAGCGCAATAGAATTTGCAAGTCTTTTCTTAATTGATTTCATATATTTTTACCCCCTTTCAAAGCCTCCATTGGAATGAAGCTTGTTGATTGTCAATACCGTTTATATTTAGAGTAATTGTTTGTACATCCTTAGTCAATGACTCAAAAATAAGATTTCCCATGAGATGATGCCCACTATTTCCACCGGACCATTCAAGCGCCTTATATGTATTGCCCTGGTCGTCAGACAGCTTTATAATCTGTGCATAGTCATATTCAAGACTGAGCGAATGAGTATTGAGAGATATCTGAAATACAGTCTTGTCCCCAGGAATTATTGATACTGGGGTAACTTCTACCTCCACCGCCCCCATTGTTTTATTTTGGAAAAGGAGTGAATTGTCAGTTTGTATATTGGGTGATTCTTCTGTAGTAAGCCCCTGTGGAGTACGCTTTTGTTTTTGAGAAAATAAAAATGCGGATACACCAGCGACTATGAGTATAAGAATAAAAAGTTTTTTTGTATTCATAGTGTTTTTTTAATTTAGTTCTTAAATATTTTATAATAAGTTTGGGTTTTGCTTTGCTTGTCATAAACCAGATTATCATTCCAATTCCTACTATATTTGCAACAACTCCAAAAATCAACAACTGCTCCTGGTATTCGCTCAAAAATAATGCCGCAGCGGAGAAGCCCAGAATGGGAAAAAATTGCGATTCCTGATACTGCGCTACTTGTGCCTGCAGCCATTTTGGCATCTTTTTGTTCTGAAATTGAAATACGGAAACCACTATTAAGTAAAAAAAATAAACCCATCTGTATTCCAAAGCCAATGATTAGCAAACTCATCCATGGTTGAAAAAGTTAAAACTGCTGAAATGGGTGGGTCGGATCCTGCGTTATGGCAAAGAGAAGTAGATAATAATACATACTAAGGCCGATCAGTCCGATAAAAAAACCTCTCGAAAAAATTGAAAACATAGATTTTTTTTTGAGATTCAATCAGCTTCGTGTTCATCATTCAACAATCAACTTTGCATTTCGAAGCGACATTGCATTTATAACTACAATCACACTTGACATGCTCATCAAAAGTGCTCCAACTGCAGGAGTTAATCTAAATCCAAGGGGGATAAATAAGCCTGCCGCTGCTGGAATTGCAAGTACGTTGTACCCAACTGCCCAAAATAGATTTTCCACCATCTTACGATACACTTTTCTTGACAATACAATGAGGCGAACAAGATGCTGTGGATTACTTTGTGTAAGTACTATATCTCCTGCTTCAACAGCTACATCAGTCCCAGCTCCTATTGCAACGCCAGCATTAGCCTGTGTTAGTGCTGGGGCATCATTTACTCCATCCCCTGCCATGATGACTATATTGCCTTTTTCTTGTAGTTCCTTAATATGTTTGTACTTATCTTCTGGAAGTACTTCTGCAAATACCAAATCAATTCCAAGCTGTTCAGCAATAGGAGCTGCAGCCGCTTTTGTGTCGCCTGTAAGCATTGCAACCTTGACGCCAAGTTTATGTAGCTCTTCAATTGCTTGTTTTGACTCCTCTTTTACCTCGTCACTTAAGGAAAGCACACCAAGCATGGTCTTTTCATTTGAGACAAATACCGGTGTTTTACCTGTATCTGATAATGTTTCAAGAATCTTCTCTACTTCAGGGGTCCAAACTTTTTCCTCCTCCATCAGCCGTTTGTTGCCGACAAAATAATTTTTACCTGATAATTGGGCCTGCATTCCCCGACCACCAAGGTTTTTAACCCCACTTACTTCTTGAATATCAATACCTTTTTCTTTTAAGTAGTTAAGAATTGCTGATCCGATAACATGAGATGAATGTGCTTCAATAGCACCTGTTATCGCCAATAACTCTTGTTCTGTCCCCGAGAATGTTTGTACATTTGTTACACCAAACTCACCTTTGGTAAGCGTTCCTGTTTTGTCAAACACCACATAGTCTGCACTCTTAACTACTTCGATTTTACCCATGTCTTTGATAAAAACACCATTATTGACAGCGAGTTTTGTAGCAATAGTAGATACCGTTGGAATAGCAAGTCCAAGTGCGTGAGGACAAGCTATAACAAGTACTGTAATAGCTAAAGTTGCTGCGAAGACAAATGGTTGTGCTGCAATAACTGACCAAAACAGTAAGGTTACTATCGATACAGAAAGGGCTGAAAATGTAAGCCACCCAGCTGCTCGATCTGCAAGTTTTTGTACTGATGGTTTGGTTTGTTTAGCCTGTGATATGAGTGCTTGAATTTGCCCAATCGTTGAAGAATCACCTACTCTAAGTAATTTTATCTCCACTGAGCCATCTAGGTTAATTGCTCCTGCTACAACTTCTGATCCTACAGTTTTTTCAACTGGTTTTGACTCTCCTGTAATATGTGACTCATTAAAGTTTCCACTTCCCTTTATAATCTTGCCATCTGCTGGTGCTTTTTCTCCCGCCTTCACAATAACAATATTACCTTCTTTAAGTGTTGAAAGGTCAACGTCTTTCACGTCATTTCCTACTTTTAGATGTGCTAATTTTGGCAGTAACTTAGCAACTTCTTGCAATGCGTCACCTGCGGCTGTTGAAGATTTTGCTTCTAAAAAGTGACCGAAGAGAAGGACCCAAATAAGAGTTGATATTTCTAAATAAAATTCAGTACTTATTGCAGGTAGGAAAGTTGAAGCTGCAGAAAACAAATATCCTGCCCCGACACCAATAGAAACAAGCGTCATCATACCGTATTGCTTCATCTGTATTTCCATTTTGGCATGCTCAAAAAATACAAGACCGAAGTAAAAAATAATTGTTGCTATTCCAAATTCTAAGTAAGGCCGAAGTAAAAAATTTGGCACACCCAAGAACTTAACGGCTGGCTCCGAAAAAAGTGCCAAAGGAACCAAAAGAGCAGTAACAATAAAAAATCGTTTCAGAAAATCTGCAGCAGCTTCGGGTGTTGCCATCATACTGGCATGGTCGTGTTTAGCCTCGCCGTTATCCATAGAACTTTTAAGCACTAAATCCATACCACCACATTTGGGACATTTACCTGGTTTCCCCTCATGTATTTCAGGATGCATGGGGCAGGTGTAATAGTCTTCCTTACCATGTGCGTTATGATTGTGATCCATTATTTCTTTATTTTAACTCTTTTTTAATTTCCTCAAATTCTTTTTTGTCGATCTCTCCCTTTGCATAACGTTCTTTAGCTATGTCCAAAGATGACTTTTCTTGAGTTTGATTTTTGCCTTGACTTATTATCCACTTTAGTAAGACAACAACTCCAAAGATAATAAGTCCCCAGATTAAAATCATAGCTATAAAACCAAAACCCCAACCATAAACTCCCATCGGATTAGAACTAAAATTACGCATCCCTTCGACTCCGCTCAGGGAAAGCATTCCTCCCCCCATCATACCGCGACCCATCATGCCATAATCATAATTTCCCCCATAGCTCAAATATGCTTTCCCCATATTAATATGTATTTGTCGCAAAGACTCTGAGCCTTCACCACCCATCATTTGATCCATTATTTCGTGTGCTTGTCCTGGATGTTGTAGTTCCATGACCGCATCACCAAGTCGTTCCCACTCATCATCACTAATTTTAGAAAGATCTAGTTTTTGGACTGTGGTTACATCATGATTTTTTAGCATATCTGCAAGAACAGTGTCAACAGATTCTACCTTCATCATACTTTCAGATTGAGGTTGCTCTTGATCATTTGTACCCATCATTCCACCTTGTGCATAAGCAATATTATGGGAGGTTAATATAAGAAATACGGAGAACATAATTAATCCAGATGCTATTATTTTTTTCATAGAGAGTTCCTTTCTATAGTAACTAAAATTTTTAATACGTTAGCGAGTTTTTTTTCGGCTTGTTTGGCAATCACTTTTACCTTGGAGTTAGTTGATAGGCTTAAAGCTGATGTAGGCTTCATTATGCTTACGGTTATCTTCCCCTTATTCTCGAAAATTAGAATATTACAAGGCAAAAATGCACCTATTTCTTGTTCTTCAGTAAGCGCTTTATAAGCAAGTGTAGGGTTACAAACTCCTAAAATCTTGTATTTCTTATAAGCAATGTTCAACTTTTGTTTTAAAGTCTTTTGCACATCAATTTCTGTCAGAACACCAAAACCCTCTTGTTTAAGAGCATTTAAAACATTATTTTCAGTATCTTCAAATGTTGTGTTGAATTGTTTTTTTATTGTGTACGTCATTTAATTTAAAACTTATTACTTCAGAGAAACGTCATTTTTTTAATCGTTTCTTTGTTTTTTTTTATATACCTTTAGTAATTCATTTACCGCACGTTCTTTATCTGACTTAAACTGGTCAGCGACGTGGGTACGCAAATGTTTTTCTAAAATTAATCCATCCAGGCTTTTCAGCGAATTTTGTATTGCAAGACTTAAATCTAAAACATCAGTGCAGTACTCATCTGCATCAATCATTCGGTATAAACCATCAAGTTGACCTTTAATAATGTTAATACGTTTTTCGGCTTGTTTTTTTGTTTCATTTGTTCTCATATACTTACACCCTACACCCCTAAGGGGTATAAGTCAAGGTGTTAAATACAACACGCAATTATTATTTTTTATCATTCATATCCCAAACTTTTCTTTCAAGTAGTTCTTTGCCGTGTATGACCCTTGAACTGTCGAGTACTTCTCCCCTGCAACGAGTTCTTTTGAAACATCTTTCCAATCAAGACCTTCTGTCGCCTTGAAATACAGTGCATTTTTTATATATGTTTCAGGAAACCAGAAAGAATTGAACTGAATAAACGTGTCAAATATTTCTTTTTCTGAAAATCCTTGGGATGCCATTAATTGTATAAGTCCAAGAGCCGAGAAGCCGTGTGAGCAATCTGGAGCTGCAGTTGAATTTCCACAACAGGGACGATATGCATTTTCTGAGACTTTTTTTGCTATTTTTTGTTGATCTGGAGTAAGAGTAAGAAGTGTGGTATCGCCATAGCCAGCACGCCCAACACCAATATCGTAATTCTCAAAATAAGAAGCTATGGGGCTGTTAGTCAAAATTTCATTATTACTATGTTTTGCAAATGTCCACAGCACATACATCATAAAAACGGCATTATCATTATTAATAGTGAGGTTTGTATCTTCTCCAGCAAGAACAGCTTTCCATTCCGGCTTCATTTCCTGACTATAGTTTTTTGTTAAAATACCCTCTAATTTTTGGGGATCAAGCACTCCTTCTTTTACCATCTTTGTAACAATATCACCCCATTGTACGTTTGTAGTAAACCCAGCTTTAGGAGTAACTACTTCAATAAAATCACTTATTACAATTTCTTCACCTTTCTCCGTTGTGATAGTCCCTTCCTTTATTTTTTCACCTTCTTTAACACTATTTCCTCCAAATATTGTTGTAACCTGATAAATCAATAACATTGTAACAAAAAAAGCAAGAATGATAAACTTTGCGTCAAGCTCACGGTTCACTTTTGAAGCTTTCTGATTAATGATCGACTCACCGTTTTCTGCGCACATGATGCATTTCTTTTCATAAGCATTTTTTGCTACTAAATAAAGTCCAATTGAAAGAAGGATGATGCCGCTGACCTGGACCCAAAAAATATAAGGAACCAAAGAGGGAACCTGAGCGGTGAATACATTTCCAAATGCAAGAAAATTTACTCCCAGACACGCTGGGCATACGACTCCGAATATACTCGTTGCAACTCCAAATGCAGATGTAACTGTACCATTTTTGCCGGTACTAAGCTTCGAACGTGTCGAATATATGGTTATTGTTGCAATGAGGGCTGATACTACCGCCGAGAAAAGCATGTAGAAAATCTCAAATGCAGTAGGCTCTGCCATCCGAAAAAATCCCAACACTCCAGAAGGCATAGGAATAGTATAAAGCCCATAAAAAAATGCATACAGACCTATGAAAATAATAGTCAATAATGCAAATATAAGTACATACACTTTGCTTTCAAATATTGAATAAGTATTAGTTAGAATTTTATAGAGGGATGAATTTTTCATAGTTCGGTGTATTGAGTATTAATTTTTTCGACGTTTCTAAGAACCATATTGCCATCTTCTTCAATCGTGCCTACTTCTGACCATGCGTTTACGAAGTTTGCATAATCCTTTGTTCCTGAAGAAAGAATAAGAGTAGGCAACTTGTAAATCGCATAGTTTTCAACAAGCGCTTTCCCTTCTTTCGAAGAAACATCGTAAGTGTTAGTACTATTGACAATTAATCCAAAATTTTTCAAAATATTCAGGTAAATATTCTCATCAAAACAATTCTCACATGACGAATCTTTTAGCAATGTGGCGTTAATTTGTCCTTTTATTGAAGCATTTTTGATATCATAGTATGGAAGTAAATTTTCGAGCACAATGCTTTTATTTACCTCTTTCCCTGACAGAGATTTCCAGGCTCTAGCTATTTTTTCATTGGCAATATCTCCAGAAACGACAATAGCCGGAAGGTTTTTAATTTGATACTTCTCCACATATTGTTTAGATATGGGGTTGTCAAATGAAATGTTCTTTGTTTTGTAAGTTGTTTTTTGAGAAGACTCGATTGATTTGATGATAGTGCCCGCATCAAAACATTTGTTACATGCTTTCTCTGGAGCTTGTATTACTGCAAAAGACAACTTCACTGGTGATACAACAAGCAATGAAGTTAGATTTTTCGTTAGATATATCTTTGAGACATATAAAACCGCAAGAATAGCAAATAGCCCATATAGCAAATGTGTTTTGTTGTATTTCATAGTGCTATTAACAACCTCCAACTTGACTTGGCAAACCAATTGAACTTCCCTCAGAAGGAGCGCCAATATTTACATTTCCACTTGATACAGCATTTAGAAGCTGTTGTGTTTGGAAAACTTGAATTGTTGACATGACAATAAGCACGACCACAATTGCAAAAAGTCCATTGGATGGATTTATTTTGCTACTGATAGGGTTCGCGCTTGAGAGAGCGGGCTCGCTCTGAATAGTTTTATTAACGACTGACTTACGACGTCTCACTGTTTTTGTTGGCTTCTTTTTTTCAGTTTCCATAGTGTGAATTAGATTGAAATGAATAATTAATTAATAATTACAACACGAAATAGATGAAATTTCATCGTGCTATTTTCTCTGGCGAATTATTTTTGAATGTGTCAATGTATTTCTGGATTAATGCTTTGTCAACCGATTCTAATTTCATAATTTGTCCCCACGATGCGACAACGACTTTATTGTCATTTTCCGAACGTGGAGAAACGATGACACTTTGAGAATTGCTTTCCCCAACCTCTTTCAGTATTTGAATTTCTTTTTCACTAATGTTTTTGTAGGAAATCCAGATTCCTCCGTGCTCCAATCCGTGAACTGCCGCCTTGTCATCAATTTCATCGTTGTAAACTCCCCATGTTTTTGCATCTGCGAGATGATCGCCTGAGGTTGGTGGGTTGGTTTTGTAAGTTACATTTTCATTTGATGAAATATGACCTCTCCCCTCGATAGGATATTCTCTAACTTTCCCATCTAAAGAAATTGTTTCAATTTTTTTTTCAAAAGCAATTTGCTCAGGGCTTTTTTTTGTGAGCAATATAAATCCCCCAACCAAAACGCTTATCATTATTAATGACAATATACTTTTTTTTATTTTCTGTGTTGTTTTGGTTTTTTTTGCCTTTCCTCTTTCAAATTCTCTGACTTTCTTCCTTCGCTCGTGTCGGGGCAATTCATTCCATTCTTCGGGATAATTCATATTTTAGTATTATTTATATAGATGAATTCAAATTTCAATATTATTGACCATCACTCATATAAGATATATCGAATATGTTCAGATTGCAACTGTAATTAAATTTGACACAATTTTCTGATATTGAATATGGTAAGTTGGTGCAGTAGTATTAGTATTCGTTATGAAAAAAACAAACTCACGTACGTTGTATGTTTCCGGGATGCACTGTGGTGCTTGCGAGGTTTTGATTGATAAAAAGTTGTCAAAAGTTGAAGGAATCACTGATGTTAAGGCTTCTCTTTCTGATTCAAAAGTTGAGATTACTTACAAAAAGGGGCGTGCTCCAACTGTTGAAACCTTAAATAATCATTTTGCAGATCTTGGTTATTCTTTCACAAATGAGCCCATAGGCGAGGCAAAAGTTGGCTCTTTAGAAATAACTCAAGCAGTTGTTATCCTTATCATCTTCGCAGTCATCTTTCTAATTATTGATGATACGAAAATATTTTCTCGAATTTCGTTAAGTGGAGAATCGTCGCTTCCTGCATTTTTCATTATCGGCATAGTTGCTAGTTTATCAAGCTGTGCAGCGCTTGTTGGAGGGGTCATACTCTCAATGTCAAAACAGTGGAACCAACTTTATGGAGGACAAGATGAAAAAAAAAGAATGTTGCCATTTGCGCTTTTTAATATTGGACGGCTGGTTTCATTTACAGTTTTCGGAGGTTTGCTTGGAGTCATCGGATCAGTCTTTCAGGTTTCATTTCAACTTACGGCTATTCTTATTATTTTTGTGTCAGTTGTAATGATTATATTAGGTCTCCAGATGCTCGGGGTTACGTGGGCTAAAAAGATCAAATTTACTTACCCAAATTTTCTTTCAAGATATTCATCTGACGATAAGAATTTAAAAGGTAAATATATGCCATTTATTATCGGTGCGATGACGTTTTTTCTACCCTGTGGCTTTACTTTGATGGCCCAAACTGTCGCACTTGCGACTGGAAACTTTTTTCTTAGTGCCCTGATGATGTTGTCCTTTGCTCTGGGAACCCTTCCAGTCTTGGGCTTTTTGAGCTTTTCAAGTGTGAAATTCCAAAAAGATGCAGCATTTGCAGGAACATTTAACTTGCTCGTTGGTGTATTTATCCTCATGTTTGGAGTTTTTAATATCAATGCACAGTTAAACGTGTTGGGACTGGCAAATGTCGGAGATATTGCACGAGATAATAAAATTTCAGCGGAAGATCTTAAAGCTGCAGGAGTTCAGATAATTGGTGAGGGGAAAGATCAGTATCAGTCGGTATTTATAGATGCAAAAGGTTTTGAGTACTCTCCAAAAAATATCACCTTGAAAGCTGATATTTTGACTAAATTGACTGTCAGAAACGATAATGTTTTTGGCTGTGCGACTGCGATGTGGCTTGGTGGATTAACTGATGAAGTTCTGTATTTACGAGGCGCAGAGTCCAAGGCTGAGTTTACCCCTAAAAAAGGGAAGTACAAAATTTCATGTACAATGGGAATGGTTGCCCCTATTGTGGTTACTGTAGAGTAATTGTTAAATTGTCAAATTGTTAAATTGCTAAATTTATGAAAAAAATATATCCAATTGTTGGAATGCATTGTGCATCTTGCAAGGCTTTGATTGAGGACGTTGTGGGAGACGTTGATGGAGTGCAAAGTGTAAAGGTGAATTACGCTACTGAGAAAATGGCGATCGAGTATGATGAAAATCTTGTGAATGTTGACGTGTTGAAAAAAGCAGTCAAAAGCGCAGGTTCTTATGAGCTTGTTGACACTTCTTCCGGAAAAACAGTTCTTGCATCACCCCCTGTTGCACACAAGATGAAATCAAACAAACACGAAGGCCATGAAATGACGTTGGATGAGGATATGCGCGAAAAAAGATACAGAAAGTTGCAAAATAAAGTCTTTTGGCTGGGGATTGGTTCTATTCCATTCGTTTTGATAATGATTGCTATGATGATGGGATCAATGCTTCCGTCACTAAATTATATACAGTTTGTAATCGCGACGCCGATACTGTTTATTGGTGGAAAAGAAATATTTCAAAGTGCTTGGAGCGCCGCCAAAGTCAAAGCGACAAACATGGATACGCTTATTGCCATAGGGACTGGAACTGCATGGATCTACTCAACAGTAGTGACTTTTTTTCCTCAATTATTTTCAAATATTGAAAATGGCAAAGATGTTTATTTTGAGGCTGCAGTGTTCATCATATTTTTCATAATGCTGGGTCGATACTTGGAGGCGCGAGCCAAAGGTCAAGCAAGCGCGGCAATAAAAACGCTTCTGCATCTGCAAGCAAAAGAAGCTACCGTTATTCGAAATGGAGTTGAGGTAATTATTCCGGTTGAAGAGGTAGTTCTTGGCGACGTAATAATCATTAAACCTGGTCAAAAACTGCCGGTTGATGGAATTATTTCGAAGGGGTCGACAAGTATCGACGAGTCGATGATTACTGGAGAATCTCTACCTGTTGAAAAAAATATCGGCGACGAAGTGATCGGTGCAACAATCAATGCGTCAGGGTCTTTTCAGTATAAAGCAACAAAAATTGGTGCTGACACTTTACTTTCTCAAATTATTAAAATGGTTGAGGATGCCCAAGCAACAGAGGCTCCTATTCAACGACTGGCGGATAAAGTCGCTTCAGTTTTTGTCCCATTGGTAATTTCAATTGCATTTGTTTCATGGATATTTTGGTTTTTTATTGCGCCACAACTTGGAGTTATTTCAGCAGCTTCTTCTTTGCAGTTTTCAATATATGTTGCAATAACTGTCTTAATTATCGCCTGTCCTTGCGCACTTGGGCTTGCGACACCCACTGCTGTTATGGTGGGTACGGGGATAGCAGCTGGACGTGGGATTTTGATAAAAGATGCCTCCGCTCTTGAGATCGCCCATTCACTAAACGTTATTGTTTTTGATAAAACCGGAACCTTAACTCTTGGAAAACCTGAAGTTCAGATGCTGAAAATTGACGATAAATACCTACCACTTCTCTACTCTATCGAAAAAGAATCACATCATCCACTTGCTACTTCAGTCGTTAATCATATTAAATCAATTAAAAAACATGTGAGTTTGAAAGTCATAAACTTTAAAGATGTATCGGGAAAAGGAGTAACTGCTCAAGTTGACAAGAAAAAAGTAGTTGTTGGCACAGGTCGATTTATGAAGGAGCTCAAGCTTAACATTCCTTCTGATCTCGATAAATTGGCAGGTGCACTTCGTGAGAAAGCGCAAACTGTGTCATTTATTTCAGTTGGTGATGAAGTCGTTGGAGTGGTTGGAATCGCAGATTCGATTAAAGAAGATGCCATTGACGTAATATCAAAACTTAAATCAAGAGGAATTCGCACCGTCATGATCACAGGTGACAACCAAAAAACTGCAGAAGTTATTGGTAAGCATTTGGGAATTGACGAAGTGTTTGCTGAAGTTCTCCCTGGGGAAAAGGCTGAGAAGATAAGAGAGTTGCAGTTGAACGGGCTCGATACCTCTTTTTTCGCGTCGTCACCCAGAGGGGCCCACGACATTGCTCAAAAAAAAGTATCTTCGCCCGTTGAAAGATCAGTAAGTGAAAATTTCGCTCATAAATCAGTAGTTGCAATGGTTGGAGATGGGATAAATGACGCACCTGCCCTAGCCACAGCAGACATAGGGATCGCAATGGGGACTGGAACTGATGTCGCGATAGCAACAGGTGACATAGTTTTGGTCAAAGGCACTCTTGAGAAAGTGGTTGAATCGATTGACGTTTCACAAAAAACCCTTTTAGTTATCAAACAAAATTTATTCTGGGCATTTGGATACAATATCATAGGGATTCCAGTTGCAGCAGGAGTTTTATTCCCATTTTTTGGTATCCTCCTCTCCCCTATCATCGCGTCAATGGCGATGGCCTTCAGCTCAGTCTCGGTTGTCGGGAATAGTTTGAGACTGAGATATCTTAGGTAAATTTTACACCAGCTTATAGTATAATTGGCCTTTCCAGTTATATTATAAAAATGAGTGCAGAAAATGGAAGTAGCTTTGTTATCAAGTCACTAATCGGTCCAGCGTGTGTCGACAAGAATATTGATTTGGGGAAACCAGATGTTGAAAATACATGGGAGATGCCAGAGCGTGAGCAATCGATATCTGTCGCCCTTATTTGTGACCAATCTGATACTGAACATGATCTTGACAGTCTCAGTATGATTTATGGGTTACGATATCAAATCGGTATTGTAAATATAGCGCAACGGATTGCTCAGTTGCCAAAAACCGAAGCCCTCCAAGTCCTATCTACAGCAATACAGCAAAAATCATCCTACCCTGATAAAGAAAATCCTAGTAAATTTATTCCAATGCTCGGGACAAATACTGTAGAGTGGGGATTTATGCATGATAGAGCTAACTTGGACAGCATTGTTATTTCACAAGATTTTTTTTACGACCAACCGCATCAATGGGAGAATCAACAAGTGTTTTTTGATAAATGGGGAAATGTTCAGTACTTTGATTATACAGGCGGAAATATTGCCGATTTGGTCGAAAATACTCCTGG